>ENA-UOJJ01002637-UOJJ01002637.1-human-gut-metagenome-genome-assembly--contig:-CS66-NODE-2637-length-21548-cov-5.829433_pt1 | contig 21548 bp, 17 predicted proteins | sample MGYA00242343_ERZ723890 | MGnify/ENA metagenome assembly ERZ723890
TCGATACAGTTTAGATATGAATACGGCAAATTTCATACAAATAATGTATTTGAAAAAAATAGGGGTTTGCGATAATAATATATACGAGAGATTATCCAACGCATGGGATAGGTATACATTATTAAAAGGAGAGCGTGACATGCTGAAAATCAATCAGGAAAAATGCAAGAAGTGCCAGATTTGCGCGAAAAACTGCCCCATCGGTGCGATTGCCGTTGAACCGGGTGCGGACGGCAAGAAAGTCGTCAGCATCACGAACATGTGCGTTGAGTGCAACGTCTGCCGCCGCGTCTGCCCGTTCGGTGCCATCGACGGTGCCGAGAAGACCGAGGGCATGGTGCAGTGCCATTCCTGCTCCATCCAGTGCAAAGTTCCCGTTGGCTCCACCGGCGCCTGCAAGCGCTACACCAACGAGGGCGGCCGTCTGGTCCGCAACCGCGCGCTCGTCGTAGAGGGCAAGCCCCAGATCGAGATCGATCCGAGAATTGCCAAGCCCGTCATCACCGCTGTCGGCGCGGGCACCAATTACCCCTGCATCCGTCCGGCTCCGCACATCGTCTGCGAGAAGCGCGACGGCGTTGACGTTGTCACCACCGTCACCGAGGCTCCGCTGAGCTACTCCGGCGTTCTCGTCAAGCTCGACACCAACACCTACATCGGCGAAGAGGGCGACACCGTTTACTGCGAAGGCAAGCCCGTCGGTCTTGTACATACCGAGGAGTACGGCTCCAAGATGATCTACGTCGGCGGCGCGAACCGTCTGACCGCGAAGGACGGCGGCTTTGCCACCGCCCGCACCATTGTCGCTCTTGCCAACGGCGAGAAGGTCGAGCTGACCGTCAAGACCGCCGACCACGAGACCGGCAAGCCCAAGATGATCAAGATCGTCTGCCAGCAGGGCGTCGCTCCCATCATCAACGGCACGCAGGAGACCACCATGCGTATCGGCTGCGGCAGCGCCACCATCGGCCTGCTCGCCGACGTCATGAAGGAGTGCGTGGACGAGTGCATCGTCATCGACCACCACGTCACCGGCCTCTTCAGCGAGCATCTCGCCGGCAAGGAAGTCGGCATGACCTGGTCCGGCGTTATCCCCAACGCCACCAAGAGCACCGTCGGCCGTTACTTCGGCGGCCACGGCGACGGCATCGGAGGCACCGTTCTCCAGACGCCGCGCGACGCCATCAAGAGCGTTGACATGAGCATTGCCCACGCCGGCATGACCATCCTTGTCACCAATACCACCGGCGAAGTCGGCGCCCTCTTCGAGGTCCAGGCCGACGGCGACGTGAAGGAGATTCCGATGAGCGAGAAGGCGCAGCGCGTCGTCGATGCCATCAAGAGCAACTGCCAGGGCTCCAACACGAGCGTTATGTACTGCGGCGGCACCGGCGGCTCCGCCCGCGGCGGCGTCTGCCACCACCCGATCGCCATCACCGAGGCCGTACACGCCGGCAAGGCGCACCTGACCATCGGCGGCGCTCCCGCTTACGTTTACCCCGGCGGCGGCATCAACTTCATCGTTGACACCGCGAAGGTCGTCAACCACGCCTTCACCTGGGTGCCCACCCCGGCGACCGTCGCCCCCGTGGAGTACACCATGACGAAGGAAGACTACGCGAAGATCGGCGGCCACATGAACTGCATCAAGAACGTCGAGGACTTCCCCGAGTATCAGAAGCACTGATGGACGAAGCCTTCCGCATCCTGGATGACGGGCGCGTATTCTTTGATTACGGCCCGGCGTCCATGGTGGTGACCGCCCGGCGCGGAGACGAAGATCTCAGCGATCTGGCGGCGTCGGCTTTCCCGTTTCTGCGCGACTCGCTCTCCGAGATCGCCGGGGCGCTGCCCATATTGCGGCAGTACCCGGACGGCATGGATTATTCCGAACTCACCGGGCTGCCCCGCGTCATGGCGGAATCGGTCCTTGCGACCGGCGAGCCCACGCTCACGCCTATGGCGGCCGTTGCCGGAACGGTGGCGGACGCCATGGCGGACTGGCTCTTCGCCCGTGGCGCGGATCTCGTTGCCGTGAATAACGGCGGCGACGTAGCGCTGCGGCTCGGCGAGGGACGCTCCATCCGCATGGGCATATTGCCCGATCTCAACGGCCGCGTTACGGAGATCGTGGAGATCCGCGCGGAGGACGGCATCGGCGGCGTGTGCACGAGCGGTCTCGGCGGACGAAGCCTCACGCGCGGCATCGCCGGAGGCGTCACGGTCTTTTCCCGGCGGTGCGCTCTCGCGGACGCCTGCGCCACGCATATCGCAAACTGCTCCTACATCGAATCGCCGCGGGTACATACCTGTCTCGCCGGAGAGATCGAGCCGGAGAGCGACATTGCCTCGCTCCGTATCGTCACGGCCGTCGAGCCGCTTTTCCCGGAGGAGAAAAAGCGCGGTCTCATGCAGGTGTATGAGGAGACGGAGCGCCAGTGGAAAAACGGCAATCTCGTCCGCGTATACGCGGATATCCAGGGCGAGCGTCTCACGTTCGAGCGCAGCGCGCAATAACATTCGGCAACAATAACTTGCAAATATTTTAAAGGAGATCTTTTCCAATGAAAGTCGGTTTTATCGGGCTGGGCCGTATGGGCGGCCATATGTGCAGCAACGTTATCAAGGCTGGTTTTGAGACCTACGTGAGCGACCTTGTTCCCGCTCTCGTCGAGCAGAAGGTCGACGAAGGCGCCATCGGCTGCAAGGACAACCTCGAAGTCGCCGCCAACATGGACATCGGCTTCACCATGCTCCCCAACGGCGCGATCGTCGAGGCCGTTATGTGCGGCCCCAAGGGCGTTCTCTCCCACTGCAAGCCCGGCACCATCATCGTTGACATGTCCTCCGTCGCTCCAGGCACCACCCAGAAGATGGCGAAGATCGCCGCCGAGCACGGCGTGAAGTACATGGACGCTCCGGTTTCCGGCGGCACCATCGGCGCGCAGAAGGGCACGCTGACCATTATGTGCGGCGCGGACGAGGAGACCTTTGAGAAGGCCAAGCCCGTTCTCGAAGCCATCGGCAAGCGCATCATGCGCATCGGCGGCACCGGCATGGGCGACGCGATGAAGATCGTCAACAACATGCTGCTCGGCGCGAACATGGCCTCTCTCGCCGAAGCTCTCGTGCTCGGCGCGAAGCTCGGTCTGGACAACAAGACCATGTACGACGTTATCTCCACCTCCTCCGGCAACAGCTACGTTGTCGATGCGAAGATGAAGAAGTTCATCATGCCCGACAAGTTCGAGCCGGGCTTCGCGATGGACGTGCAGTACAAGGACCTGACCCTCGCGCAGGAAGCCGCCCGCGGCGTCAAGATGCCCATCCCGATGAGCGCCACCTGCACCGCCGTTTACGAGCAGGCCCGCGCCGCCGGCTACGGCATGGAAGATATGTCCGCCGTCATCAAGCTCTGGGAAAAGCTGATGGGTGTTGAAATCCGCGGCGAACTGGAGTAAAATAAAGTATTCTAACCGGGACGGGCGGCACAGCCGCCCGCTCCGGCGGAGAAAAAGCAGCGAAAGCAGCACATTTAGAAGGGGGAAAACCGCGCATGAGACCATTTGATTTCTACGCACCTACCACCGTGGTCGAGGCGCTCACTCTGCTGGATCAGTATAAGGACAGCGTCGCCTGCATCGCCGGCGGCACCGACCTTACGCTGGAACTCAACGAGTGGAAGGCACAGCCGGCTGTCGTTATCGACCTGAAGAAGCTCAAAGAGCTCGATTACATCAAGGTCGAGAACGGCATCGTCCGGATCGGTGCTCTTACTTCTCATGCAGAGGTAGCGGCCAACGACATTATCCGCGAGAATGTCCACATTCTCTATGACGCCTGCCGTCAGGTGGGCTCGCCCCAGATCCGCAACCTCGCAACGCTCGGCGGCAACATCTGCCAGTCTTCCGTGGCGGGCGACGGTCTGGCCGCGTGCGTCACGCTCAACGCCGACGTTACTATTAAAAGCGTTCGCGGCGAGCGCACGATCAACATCAACGAATTCCTTTCCTCTCCCGACCGCAAGCGCAACATCCTGCAGCCGGACGAGCTCATGACCGAGGTCTCGTTCCCGCTGCCCGATACGAAGCACACCGCTACCGCGTTTTATAAGCTGGGCAAGCGCCGCGCGCTCGCCATCAGCGTCATCGGCGGCGGCATGGTCGTGACGGTCGATGATAACGGCGTTTGCACCTACTGCTCCATGCGGGCGGGTGCCATGGCGCGTTATCCGCAGCGCTACAAGAGCTGCGAGGAGTATCTCGTCGGCAAGAAGCTCAGCTGGGAGACCATGCTCGGGTGCCTGCCGATCATGCACGATCAGGTTTACGAAGCGAATAAGTCCCGTCCCTCTGTGTTCTACAAAAAGGAGAGCATCCAGGGTGTGTACAAGCACCTGTTCGCCGATGTGCTCCGCAAACTGAATATCGAGGAGGTGCAGGGATTTTGAAAAAGATCACCATTCATTTCACCGTTAACCACGAGCCGGTGACCGTCGAGGTCGAGCCGAACCACCGCCTGATCGACGTGCTGCGCAACAACCTTGGCCTCACGAGCGTCAAGGAAGGCTGCAGCGAAGGCGAGTGCGGCGCCTGCACCGTGATCTACAACGGCGAGCCCGTGACGAGCTGCTGCATTCTGGCCGGACAGGCCGACGGTGCGGACATCATCACGCTCGAGGGCGTCAGCAAGGACGGCCAGCCCGATGTGGTGCAGCAGGCGTTCATGGACGCCGACGCCGTGCAGTGCGGCTTCTGCATCCCCGGCATGATCCTCACCGCCGAGGCTTTTCTCAAGAAGAACCCCAACCCGACGCGCGATGAGGTCAAGCTCGCCATCAGCGGCAACCTCTGCCGCTGCACCGGCTATGCCAAGATCAATGACGCTGTGCTTCTGGCCGCTGCCAGAATGCGCGGAGAGGAGGCCGAAGCATGAGAGACGTAGCTATCCTCGGCCGTGACCATATCAAGGTCGACTCGCTCGACAAGGTACTCGGCCGCGCGAAGTTTGCCGCGGACTATTACATGCCCGACATGCTCTACGGCGGCGTGTTCCGCAGCACCGTTCCCCACGCCTACATCAAAAAGCTGAATCTCGAGAAGGCCCGCGCGCTGCCCGGCGTCGCCGCCGTCCTCGACTATACCGCCATCCCCGGCAAGAACCGCTTTGGCATCATCGTCAAAGACGAGCCCTGCCTCGTGGACGACAAGGTGCGCCGCTACGGCGACGCCATCGCCGTTGTCGCAGCGGAGACCCCGGAGATCGTACAGGAAGCCATGCAGCTCATCGAGGTCGAATACGAAGAGCTGCCCGTCATCAACTCCTACGAGAGCGCGATGGCGGAGGGCGCGATCTGCGTCCACGGCACGACGAACGTCCATGCCAAGAAGCACATGGAGTTCGGCAATGTGGACGAAGCCTGGAGCAAGTGCGATGTTATCGTCGAGAACACCTACTCCACCCACGTCCTCTCCCACATGTTCATCGAGCCGGATGCCGGCATCGCCTACTATGACGAGAAGGGCATCATGACGGTCATCGCTTCCACGCAGAACCCCCACTATGACCGCAACGAGGTCGCCGCCATGCTTGGCGTTCCCCAGAACCACGTCCGCTGCATCCAGCCCACCACGGGCGGCGGCTTCGGCGGCAAGCTCGATATCGGCGTGCAGCTGCATTGCGCGCTGCTCGCGCACTACACCAAGCGCCCCGTGAAGATCGTCCGCTCCCGCGTGGAGTCCACGATGATCTCCTCCAAGCGTCACCCGATCACGACCCATGTCAAGACCGGCGCGACGAAGGACGGCAAGCTCGTGGCTGCGCAGTATGAGCTCACGTGCGACGCCGGTGCTTACGGCTCCTACGGCCCCGCCGTTATCGGCCGTTTCCCAGTCCACGCCGTTGGCCCCTACGATTGCCCGAACGTCCGTTTGGACGCGGTATTTGCTTACACCAACAACCCGATGTGCGGCGCGTTCCGCGGATTCGGCGTGCCGCAGGCCGCCGTTGTCCACGAGGGACAGATGGACGCTCTGGCCGCGGCTCTGCATATGAGCCCGCTGGAGATCCGCCGCATCAACGGCCACCACGTCGGCTCGACGATCCCGACCGGCCAGACCCTCACCGAGAGCGTCGGCTATCAGGACACGCTCGCCGAGGCGATCAAGAAGGCCGAGGAAGTCATGCCGGACGCCCTTGAGCGTCTCGACCCGGATTGGAGGCCGCAGATATGAAATTGAGAGGAACAGGCGTCGGCAGCATGTTCTACGGCGTCGGCAACACCGGTCTTCCGAACCCGGCCGCCGCGTTCTGCGAAGTTCTGCCCGACACCAGCGTTAACGTAACCATCGGCGCGGCCGACATCGGCCAGGGCGTCGCGACCGTCGCCGCGGCGATCGCCGCCGAAACGCTCGGTCTTGAGTTTGAAAACATCCACGTGACTTGGGCGGATACCCAGATCGCCCCCGAAGGCGGCGCGACATCCGCCTCCCGCCAGACGTTCATCACCGGCAACGCCGTGAAGAATGCCTGCACCAACGCGATGGGCGAGCTCAAGCGCACCGCTTCCGAGTTTCTGAACGTCCCGCAGGAAGAGCTGATCTTCCGCCACCGCGAGATCTACAGCTCCAAGGATGAGTCCAAGAAGATGACCTATCCCGAGCTCATGGGCGCGATGGGCAAAAATGGCCGTCTGGCCGTCGGCGCGGGCTACTACAACCCGAAGACCACCTATCTGAACCCGGCCGACATGTCCGGCGTTCCGTATGAGGTCTACTCCTACGCCACCTGCATCATCGAGGTCGAGGTCGATACCGACACCGGCGAAGTGCAGCTTCTCAAGTGTGTTTCCGCGCACGACGTCGGCACGCCGGTCGGCGTGAAGATGTGCGAAGGCCAGATCGAGGGCGGCACCGCCATGGGCACCGGCTTCGTCATCAGCGAGAAGATCGAGATCGACCCGAAGACCTGCGCGATCAAGAACCCCTCGCTCAGCAAGTACATCATCGAGTCCAGCATGGATGTTCCCGAGGTGTACCCGATCGTTGTGTGCAGCGACGGCGACGCCGCTCCGTACGGCGCCAAGGGCATCGGCGAGCCGGCGCTCATCCCGAGCATCCCCGCGACGATGGCCGCCATCGGCAACGCGCTCGGCGTCAAGTTCTATCACACCCCCGTCCTCGCCGCCGACATTGTGAAGGCGTGGAAGGACAAGCAGGCAGCGGAGGCTGCCGCCAACTAAGGTTGAAAGTACACCCCTAAGGTACTTTTTAACAATAACTCATCGGCCGCGTCGTACGCGGCGCGGCCAGCTTACCAAGCAATAAGGAACCGCGCACGTCCCTCTTCGGGCAATCAGCAGCTGCCCGAAACCACACACAAGTAAACGCTCAACGAATGTTGCAATCAACATTAAATTAAGGGAGGCACTTTAATTAATGGCAAACAACAACACCGAGCTTAAGGGATGGGCTAAGTACTGCAAAGAGCAGAACATTGAGTTCTCCACGAAGCGCATTTTCATCGACGGCCTGGGCGGCATGGCTCACGGTCTGTTCGCGTCTCTGCTGATCGGCTGCATCATCAACACGATCGGCATGTACGTTCCCCTGCTGAAGGACATCGTCGTCAACCCCTGGGGTTCCGAAGCTCTCGCGGGCGCTAACCTGCTGATCGCTTCCAAGACCGCTGCTTACGCCGTGCAGGGCGCCGCTATGGCCGCTGCCATCGCGTACAGCATGAAGGCTCCCCCGTTCGTCATGTACTCCACGCTGGCCGTTGGCTTCGCTGCCAACGCCCTCGGCGCGCAGGGCGGACCTCTCGCCGTGTTCTTCGTCGTCGTCATTGCCGTGTTCTTCGGCAAGCTGGTCTCGAAGCGCACCCCGATCGACATCATCGTGACCCCGTTCGTTACGATCGTTGTCGGCGTTCTGTTCGCTTTCCTGATCGCTCCCCCGATCGGCAAGGGCGCCGTCCTTCTCGGCGACCTCGTCATGAAGGCGACCGCTCTCCAGCCCTTCTGGATGGGCATCCTCGTCTCCGCTCTCATGGGCATCATCCTGACCCTCCCCATCTCCTCCGCCGCTATCTGCGCCGGTCTTGGTCTGGTCGGTCTCGCCGGCGGCGCCTGCGTTGCTGGCTGCTCTGCTCACATGGTCGGCTTCGCTGTTGCGTCCTACCGTGAGAACGGCGTGCAGGGTCTCCTTTCTCAGGGCCTCGGCACCTCCATGCTCCAGGTTCCCAACCTGGTCAAGAAACCCATCCTCTGGCTGCCCCCCGTGGTCGCTTCCATCGTGAACGGCCCGCTCGCCACCTGCCTGTTCAAGCTCCAGATGAACGGCGCTGCCATCAACTCCGGCATGGGCACCTCCGGCCTCTGCGGCCAGATCGGCCTCATCACCGGTTGGGCGGCCCCCATGTGCGACGAGTACGCCGCTCTCGGCGTTGACTTCGCCGCCGCTACGGCCAGCCCGGCTCTGAACTGGATCGGCCTCGTCGTCTGCTCCTTCGTGATCCCCGCTCTTGTCAGCTGGCTCGTCAGCGAGCTCATGCGCAAGAAGGGCCTCATCAAGGAAGGCGACTACGCTCTCGATCTGTAATCCTAACAGGCACAAAACTCTACTTACTCCCGGGGCAAGCTGCAGCTCCGAGGTAAGCACAGCTCGTGCGCGGATTTTTTAGAAAAGGCGTTGAGTTATTCAATATTCGCCGGTTCCCGGCGCCTTGTGCGCCGGGAATTGAGCGGATAATCTTAGGGAAAGCAAAAGTCGGCTCCCCAGCCACAGTTTGACCGGGGAACCAGGGGTTTTCTGCACGGTAAGGGCGTCCGCCCTTCCGGGCAAACCCCTGCCGCGACAGAAAAACCCCTTGGACAGGGCTGCTGCCATATCCCGGATGTGCGGATGGCGGCGGAATGTCCGCGTGTACTCTGGCAAAACGCTCCCGGCGCAGAACTGCGCAACGCCGGGGGAGTTGGGCAAACACACAATTTATTTGCTGCGCGCAGCAGCAGAAGGGAGTTTACCATGGCTACTCTGGTAATTAAGAACATCGGTAAGATCGTTTCTGGTGACATTGACCACCCCGTTCTTGAGGGCAGCGTCATCGTCATCAACGAGAACCTCATCGAGGCGATCGGCGGCGAAGAACTCCTCGCCAACGTCGGCGACGCGACCGTCGTCGATGCCAACGGCACCACCGTCACCCCGGGTCTTTGGGACACGCATGTGCATGTCTCCACGGCGGACGGCTACGGCACCCGTCAGAAGACCTTTGGCTTCATTGAGAGTGCGAAAAACGGCGGCGTGACCACTATGATCTCTGCCGGCGAATGCCATATCCCCGGCCATCCGAAGGGCGACCCCGTCTACACCAAGGCGCAGGCCATTGTCGGCCACAAGTGCTTTGCCAAGGGCGTTTCCGGCGTGAAGGTCGAAGGCGGCGGACTGATCCTCGAGAAGGGTCTGGTCGAGAAGGACTTCGAAGACCTCGCCAAGGAAGGCGTCTGGGTCGTCGGTGAGATCGGCCTCGGCACCGTCAACAACCCCGAGACTGCGGCTCCCATGGTCGAGTGGGCCCACAAGCACGGCTTCAAGGTGCAGATGCACACCGGCGGTACTTCCATCCCCGGCTCCTCCACCGTTACCGCGGACGACGTCATCAAGACGAAGCCCGACGTTGTTTCCCACATCAATGGCGGCCCGACCTCCATTCCTCTGCACGAAGTTGACCGCATCATGGACGAGACCCCGTTCGCGATGGAGATCGTGCAGTGCGGCAACCCGAAGACCGCTCAGTACGTCCTCAACCGCGCTGCCGAAAAGGGCCAGCTCGGTCGCGTGATCTTCGGCAACGACGCTCCGTCCGGCACGGGCATCATTCCTCTGGGCATCATGCGCAACATCAGCTTCGCCGCTTCCATGACCGACATCGCCCCCGAAGTCTGCGTCGCCATGGCGACCGGCAACCCGGCGAAGGTCTACACGAAGCTCAACCGCGGCGTCATCGCCCCGGGTAAGGAAGCCGACCTGCTGATCATGGATACCCCGATGGGTTCCGTCGGCAAGGACGCCATGGAAGCTTTCGCCGCCGGCGATATTCCGGGCCTGTCCTATGTCATCATTGACGGCAAGATCAACGTCAAGAAGTCCAGCAACACTCCTCCTGCGTCGAGAAAGCCCTGCTGAGCCTTGCTCGCACAGAAGCCCAACTCATTTAGCTATTAATTTTTAATAGGAGGATATACCAATGAAAGAGCCTAAGATTCGCAAGATCGTTACCAACCTCGAAGAAGTGTTCTACGAGGGCGGCGCTGAGAAGCCCGTGGAGACCAACTCCGGCCGCAAGTCCATCAAGACGGTGTCCGTGGCTGCCGTTATCAAGAATCCGTACGCCGGCCAGTGGGTCGAAGACCTGTCTGAGCTGACCGAGTACGGCGAGTACCTGGGCGATCTGCTCACCAAGAAGGGTGCTGAGCTCCTCGGCGCCGAGAACGTTGAAACCTACGGCAAGGGCTGCATCGTCGGTCTCGACGGCGAGCTGGAGCACTCCTCCGCTATGCTGCACCCGAAGTCCGGCAAGACCATCCGCGCTGCTATCGGCGGCGGCAAGTCCATCATTCCTTCCAACGAGAAGGTCGGCCCTGCCGGCTCCGAGCTGGACATCTCCCTGCACTTCAAAGATGCTGCCTTCGTGCGCACCCACTACGGCTCCTTCGCGGTCCGTATTCCCGATGCCCCGAAGAGCGATGAGATCGTCATGGCGGTCGTTCTGGCTGACGCCGGCCGTCCGCATGCTCTCGTCAACGGCGTTGGCCGTATCGGCGGTCTGCAGAAGTCCGAAGCCAAGTGCGAGGACGGCATGCACTAATTCTTCCCCGCGTTTAACAATAGCCCCCTTGGCAACAAGGGGGCTATTTTCAAGAGCATGACCGCAGAATCATCTGCGGGAGAAAAGGCCTGGAGGACATTGTAAATGAACCTTATTGAAAAGTATCTGGCAAAAGCGGCTGGCAAGGAACATGTCGCCCCCGGCCAGGATCTCACCTGCAAGGTGAGCTTTGTCGCCGCGCACGACGTGACGGCTCCCATCGCCATCCGCATGTTCCGCGAGATCGGCGTGAAGAAGGTCTTCGATCCCAGCCGCGTGGCGCTGATCGTTGACCATGTATACCCCGCCGCCACGGAGAAGGCCCGCGCCAATGTTTGGGCGATGGACGACTTCTCCAAGGAATTCGGCGTTCCCCTGTATCAGCGCGGTGAAGGCGTTATCCACCAGCTGATGTATGAAAAGCATAAGCAGAACCCCGGCGATATCGTTTGTATTGCTGACTCCCACACCGGCACCTGCGGCGGTTACGGTCAGATCGGCATCGGCGTCGGCTCCACGGAGCTGGCCGCGGCCATGGCGACCGGCACGCTCGATCTTGAGGTGCCCCAGGTTGTGCAGATATATCTCACCGGCAAGCGCCCCTCCAACGTTTTCGGCAAGGATCTCATCCTGTATCTCGGCAGCAAGTTCGGATCCGACTATCTCGTGGACCGCGGCCTTCTTCTTACCGGCCCCGGCATCGACGATCTCTCCATCGCCGAGCGCATGACCGTCTGCAACATGGGTATCGAGATCGGCAGCATGATCACCATCTTCGGCACCGAAGAGAAGGAATCCGACTGCTTCGAGACCTATGAGATCGATCTTTCCACGCTTGAACCGCAGATCTCCTGCCCCTTCAGCCCCGCGAACGTTGTTCCGGTGCGCGAGAAGGCCGGCATCAAGGTCACGCAGGTCGTCGTCGGCAGCTGCACCAACGGCCGTCTGAACGACATGGAGCAGGTCGCCAAGGCATTTAAAGGCAAGAAGGTCAGCCCCGACGTCAACGTGCTCATCGTTCCTGCCTCCCGCGAGATCCTCGGCCAGATGGAAGAGCGCGGCTGGACGAAGATCATCCGCGACGCCGGCGCCACCATTCTCAACCCCGGCTGCGGTTCCTGCTTCGGCGCGCACGAGGGACTTATCACCCCGCGCGACGTGTGCGTTTCCACGACGAACCGCAACTTCCCCGGCCGTATGGGCAGCAAGGTCGGCCAGATCTATCTGGCGAGCCCGGCTACCGCGGCGGCCACCGCCCTCACGGGCGTCATCACCGTTCCGGAGGTGTAAGCACAAATGGAAAAGATCAAAGGCAAAGTTATCATTCTCGGCGACGATGTCGATACCGACCAGATCCTCCCCGGCTACGCGATGAGCGAACCCTACGAGGAGATCGGCAAGTACGCCATGGCCGGCCTCCCGACGGAGGACTTCAAGCTCAACCGCGAGCCCGGCTGCATTCTCGTAGCCGGACGCAACTTCGGCTGCGGCTCCTCCCGCGAGCAGGCCCCCATCGCCCTCAAGCAGGCGCAGGTCGCCCTCGTCGTGGCGCAGGGCTTCGCCCGTATCTTCCGCCGCAACTGCATCAACATCGGCATGCCGGTGTTCGTTGCCGACGCCGTGAAGAAGCTCCACACCGGCGAGATCATTGAGGTCGATCTCGAAAAAGGCACGATCACCGCGCCCTGCGGCGTCATCGAGGCCAACCCTCTTTCGGAGAACGTGCTCAAAACGCTCGAATACGGCGGACTGATCCCCCGTGTGCGCGCCGAGCTCGGCATCACCGAATAAACCGGTTTGAAAGAATCAAATAAGGAATATACAGAGGAGAAGAGCTATGGCTATGAAAGACCCTCAGGCAAGAACAAAACAAATTATTAAGGACGATATCGAGACCATCCGCGCTTATGCTGATGCGTTCGGCGTTGAGATGCCCGATCTTGACGAGAACGGCGAGGTCGTCGGTCTGCCTGCGCCGTACCCCCGCGAGGTCGCCGGTGTCGTCCGCAGCGGCTACCGCATCTACGAGCTCGGCCAGAAGGCCGTCGAGACCGGCATGCCCTGCCTGAACCCGATCCTCGGCCGCAACAGCGCCGAAGAGACCTGGAAGGAATCCAACGACATTTACAAGTACGCCGAAAAGTTCGGCCAGACCGTGTTCCAGTTCGTCCACTCCGAGGCGACTCGCCACATCGACCCGCTCAAGGGCCGCGAGCTCATCGAGCAGTCCCGCGGTAAGGGCGGCATCACCCCGAAGGGCGAGCGTGAGTTCATCCAGATGGGCGGCGGCGCGAAGCACCCCGTGCGTATCAACGCCACCGGCGACACAGCGCACATCAACATCCTCAATGGCTTTATCGCCGGCTTTGACGGCACCGACATCGGCCCTGTCATCCACGTCCACTTCGGCGGCCGCGGCATCCACGACTTCCGCACGAAGGTCGTCAACGGTTACAAGTCCTGCATCGTCTGCGCCGAGAACAAGATCTTCGCGCAGCTCGACACCCACAAGCACATCAACAACATCGGCGGCACCGACGGCATGGCCATCGCGATGTGCCTTCTCTCCGAGGGTATTGCCACCCACGCCGGCCTCCCCTGGGAGCTCTCCGGCATCCAGATGAACGTCGGCGGCAACAACCTGTACCGCGACCTCGCCATCATCCGCGCGTTCCGCCACAACATGCTCTCCAAGAGCCTGATCGTTGTCCCCGAAACGTTCCAGCATCCGCCCGCGAACCTGATCGCGGAGCAGGCGCATTTTGCCCGCATGGCCATCTCCGCCAAGCTCGGCGGCGCCAACTTCTACCGCCCGAAGGCGGCCGAGAGCGTCGGCATCCCGACCGGCGACTCCATGGGCCAGGCCTGCTGGGCTACGCTCGACGTGTTCCAGCACACCTACAACCCCGGCATTGAGTCTCCGAAGATTGACGAATACGAGAACATGATGATGGACGAGGCGTTTGCCGTTCTTGAAGCCGTCCTCAAGCTCCCCGCGCACAGCCTGCACCAGGGCTGCCTGACCGAGGAATTCTGGAAGCAGTGGACGGATGAAGAGCTCATCGACCTCATCGTTGACGGCGGCAAGTCCGGCAAGATGGACACCCCGCGCGCCGGCGGCTGGGATCTCAAGCGCTTTGTCAAAACGAACCGCGACCCCGACGGCATCACCCGCTACGTCGAAGGCTACACTCCGCTGGGCGTCGATCCTTCCCGCTGCCCGATCACCAAGGAGCACGTTACCGTGCACATCGAGAAGCCGCCTACACGCAAGGAGAAGATCGTCCTCGCGACCGTCGGCGCCGACGCGCACGTCAACGGCATCAACACCATCCGCGAGGCGTTCCAGGACGCCGGTTATGAGATCATTTTCCTGCGCGGCATGAACCTGCCCGAGACCGTGGCCGAAGTCGCGGCGGAGGCGAAGGCAAACGCCATCGGCGTGAGCAACCTGCTCGGCCTCGGCGTGACGCTGTTCCCGCGTGTCGGCAAGCGTCTCGAAGAGCTCGGAATGCGCGACAAGGTCGTCGTCTGGGCCGGCGGGCGTATCGCCGAGAAGGAAGAAGAGCACGCCTACTACGAGAAGAAGATCGCGGAAGAGGGCACCGGCTTTATGGGCGTTGACGCGTTCTTCGGCCCCGAGTCCACGCCCGAGCAGTGCGTGACCAAGATCACCGAACTCATCGAGGCGAAAGAGAAAGAGCTCGCCGAGAAAGAAGAAAACAAGTAATTCAGGAAGGAAAGAGAACACCATGGACCAGTACAGAATTCCCTGCGTTATCATGCGTGCCGGTACCAGCAAGGGCATTTTCCTCAAGGAAAACGATCTGCCCGCCCCCGGCCCCGAGCGCGACGCCATGATCCTGCAGATCTTCGGTTCCCCCGACAAGCGCCAGATCAACGGTCTGGCCGGTGCCGATCCCCTGACGAGCAAGCTCGCCGTCATCGGCCCGAGCAAGCAGCCCGGCTGCGACGTGGACTACACGTTCGCCCAGGTCTCCATCACCGACGCCGTCGTTGACTGGAACGGCAACTGCGGCAACATCTCCTCCGGCGTTGCTCCGTTTGCGATCGACGAGTCCATCGTGAAGTGCCACGAGGGTCTCAACGAGGTCACCATCTGGCAGGTCAACACCCAGAAGGTCATGAAGTCCTACGTCCTTGTCGAGGACGGCAAGGCGAAGGTCACCGGTGACGTCGCCATCGCGGGCGTGCCCGGCACCGGCGCTCTCATCCAGATGGATATGTCCGGCACCGCCGGCGCCGCTACCGGCAAGCTCCTGCCGACCGGCAACCCCGTGGACGTCATCGAGACGAGCCGCGGCCCCATCGAGGCCTCCATCGTTGACTGCGCCAACCCCGTCATCTTCGTGCGCGCCGAGAGCGTCGGCATGAAGGGCACCGAGGATCAGGTCGAGATCGACGGCAACAAGGAACTGCTCAAGTATCTCGAAGAGATCCGCGGCATCGCGTGCGTCAAGTGCGGTATGGCGAAGGATCTCGCCGACGCCACCAAGAACTCCCCGGCGTTCCCGATGGTCGCTTTCATCACCGAGGCGCAGGATTACTACTATCCCCCCGAGAAGAAGACCATCAAGAAGGAAGAGGTCGATCTTGTCTCCCGCCTGATGTTCATGCAGGTGCTGCATAAGACCTATGCCGGCACCGCCACGGTCTGCACCGGCGTCGCCGCGAAGATCCCCGGCACCATCGTCAACCAGGTCATCGGCAAGGAGAACCCGGAAGAGCTCGTGCGCATCGGCCACCCCGCCGGCGTCATCAACTGCTACTCCGAGGTCACGCCCGATCTCACCGTGAAGAAGGCCGCCATCGAGCGTACCGCCCGCCGTCTTATGGAGGGCTACGCCCTGCTCGAGAAGAGCAAGGACCCCCGCAAGAAGTAAGAGCACCCATGTCCGCCATCCGGGTCTCCCGGATGGCGGTTAAGGAGTCAAAGCGATGAAAGCAAACATTCTTGTTTATGATGTCGGCAGCACCTATACGAAGGGCGCGGCCTTTGCCCTTGCGGACGGGAAACTGACGTTCCTTGCCCGCGGCCAGCACCCGACGACGCTGGAGAATATCAGCGACGGCGCGCGCGGCGCCGAGGCGGAGATCCGCGCCAAGGCCGTGGAATTCGCGCCCGATATGGTTCGGTTCAGCTCGTGCAGCGCCGCGGGCGGACTGCGCATGGTCGCCATGGGGTTCATGCCCCGCGTGACCGCGAAGGCCGCGAAGGAAGTTGCCATGACCGCCGGTGCACGTGTCATGGAGGTCGTCTCCGCGGACGAGCCGCCCGAGTTCCGCGAGGAAGTGCTGCGCGAGATCAAGCCCGACATCATCCTGCTCTCCGGCGGTACGGACGGCGGCGACATGGCCAACGTGCTCGAAAACGCGGACATCATCTGCAAGGTGCACGGCGAAGGCACGGTCATTCTCGGCTGCAACAAGTTCGCCCAGCGCGAGGCGGCGGAGAAATTCCGCGCCGCGGGCATTGACTGCATCCGCGTGCCGAATATCCTGCCGACGATCCACGAGCTGAACGTGAAGCCCGCGCGCATCGCCATCCACGAGCAGTTCATCAACCAGATCACCCATGCGAAGGGCTTGCAGGAATTCCGCGATTCGCTCGCGGATCAGACCGTCATCCCGACGCCGGGCGCCGTGCTCCTTGCGAGCGAGCTGCTTGCCAAGGGCAGCTACGAGCAGGAGGGCGTCGGCGGCGTGATCCTCGTGGATATCGGCGGCGCTACGACCGACATCCATTCCGCTCTGCCCGAGCTCATCGACATGAACATCGAAGAGCGCGGACTTGTTGTGAGCAACGAAAAGCAGTTTTCCTACCGCACCGTCGAGGGCAATCTCGGTCTGCGCGTGAGCGCGACCGGCATTCCCGAGGCCGTGGGCGACAAGGCCGTTCTCCGCGCCATGGACCACGATTACGGTCTGACGCCGGAGGATGTGGAAAACTATGTCGATCTGCTCGAAGCGCACAACGATCATATTCCCGCCGACGAGAAGGAGGCCTGTCTCGACCGCGCGCTTGCCGCGTGCGCCGCGGACGTCGCCATCCGCCGTCACGCCGGATATTATGCGAAGGAAGCCGATCCCGTCATGGGCATCATGGCCGGCGCTCCGATGGGGCGTGATCTTCGCAACGTACGCCAGGTGCTGTGCGTGGGCGGTATTTTCCTCCACTGCCACGGCGAGGAGCGCGAGAACATCGTGCGCCGCACGTTCGATAACCCCGGCATCTCCCTGCTGCCGCTCAACGACCCGGACATCTGGTTCGACGAGGACTACATCCTCTACGCCATGGGCGTTCTGGCGCAGCACTTCCCCGAAGAAGTTCTTTCGTACATGAAAGAGCATGTGATAAAGAAATAAACCACTCAAATACTTATATTTATTAAGGAGACTGATTCCCATGACCAACGGACAGAAAATGCGCAAGCTCTTTGAAGAGAAAAAGCTCGTCGTTGCCCCCGGCTGCCACGACGCTCTCACCGCGAAGATCATTTCTTACCTCGGCTTCGACGCCGTGTACATGACCGGCTACGGCCAGAGCGCCTCCCACCTCGGCCAGCCCGACGTCGGCCTGATGACCATGAGCGAAATGGTCATGCGCGCTTCCAACACCGTGGAAGCTGCCGGCAACGCCCTCGTCGTCGCCGACGCCGACACCGGCTTCGGCAACGCTGTCAACGTGCAGCGCACCATCCGCGAGTATGAGAAGGCCGGCGTCGCCGTCATTCAGCTCGAGGACCAGGTCATGCCCAAGAAGTGCGGCCACATGACCGGCCGTCAGGTCGTTCCCATGGAAGAGATGGTCGGCAAGGTCAAGGCCGCCGTTGATGCCCGCCAGGGCGACATGATGATCATGGCCCGTACCGACGCCCGTACCGTTTACGGCATCGAAGAGGCCATCAAGCGCGGCCTTGCTTACAAGGAAGCCGGCGCGGACATCATCTTCATCGAGTCCCCCGAGTCCAAGGAAGAGATGATGCTCATCAACAAGGAGATCCCCGGTCTGACGCTCGCCAACATGGTCGAGGGCGGCCGCACCCCGATCTTCAAGAACGACGAGCTCGAGAGCTTCGGCTACAACCTCGTTATCTACCCCACCGCCTCCACCTACGTCACCACCAAGGCCATGATCGACCTGTGGGAAGGCCTGAAGCGCGACGGCACCACCATCACCCAGCTTGACAAGATGGTCCCGTTTGCCCAGTTCAACGAGCTGATGGGTCTGCAGAAGATCCGCGACATCGAGCACACCTACGCTTCCTCCACCGGCCGCTGAGCGCAGACGGGAGAGAAAAAGATGGCAGATCTGAAAAGCGTAGTTGCGGAAAAGCTTCCGCTGACGATGGGCGAGACGATCGCCCTCGCAAAAGAATACGGCGTGCGCGTGGTGGACGTTGTCCTCACGGAGAGCGAGCTGCGCACCGGTCTTGACCGCGAAGGCGTGCTCAAGGCCGTCATGGAAGAGTATGCGCACAACCTCAAGGCTGTGGAGATCGGCGTTTCCGGCGGAAACAGCTTCCTGCTCGGCACCGTTCCCACCCAGCTCAAGGAAATGGGCCCCGGCACCATCTTTGCGGATGTGCTGCTTGACAAGGCGCTCATGTACACTGTGGCCGCCGAAGTCGGCAACCACTGCATCGGCGTGCGTCCGTGCGCCGGCACGGGCGACCCCTGCCCCTACACCGGCTTCCTGCGCGCGCTGATGGATGTCGGCACCGACGAGACCACTCTCGCCGAGGTCGCATGCCTCATGCTCAAGGTCGGCAGCCTGTTCCGCGTGGCGAAGGTCACCACCGGCTGCAATCTGGAAGGCTACGGCGCGGGCTCTGCCGCCATCGCCGCCGCGACCGTTCATCTGAAGAACGGCACGCCCGAGCAGATGGAAAAGGCCATGGTCCTTGCCATGTCCCCGACGATCGGCGTTCCCTGCACGCCGCGCGTGCTCGTTCCGGCGCTCTGCACCGCTCACGTCGGCGGCGCGATCCTCGGCGGCATGTACGCCGGCCGTCTCTGCACGACCGTGGAAATGACCGTCAACGTCCCGTTCGACGTCATGTTCGCTATGGCGTCCCTCGTTCACAAGGAGAGCGCGCACCACATCGTGCCCACCGTCGTGGAGTACATGGAGCCCTTCTTCCAGCGCACCGCTGAGGTCGAATCCCTCGTTTCCGAGGAAGTCCACAAGGCCGACAAGAAGCGCATCGAAGAGACGCTTGAAAAGGCCAAGGAGATCGCCAAGAAGATGGCGGACGGCTCTGCCCCCATCATCAAGACGCTCGGCGACGCCGTTGTCGGCGGTTCCTCTCAGGCTGTCGGCAGCCCGACGAACTGCGGCCGTATCGCCCACGAGCTTCTCAATGAGGGCGAGAAGGTCACCGAGATCACCATCGAGCTGTATCCGGAGCTCTTTGCCCGCCGCACGATCAACGTGCCCGGCGTGCTCATGGGCGCGGTGTACGGCTGCTCCACCTCCGACTACAAGACCTACGAGGTCGCCGTAGAGCGCGTCAAGGCCGACGGCGTCAAGGTGAACATTGTCCGCGGCGAAGAGTACCAGATCCAGAAGGTCACTCTTGTCACCGATAAGGGCAACAGCGTTATGGTCGATACGCTCAACCGCGGCGGCGGCCGTCTCGTGCTGCGCAACGCCACGCCCTCTCTCGAGAAGGCGCAGGAAGCCGCGAAGAAGCTCGGCATCGTTGTTGTCGAGTAATTCTCCCCGATAAATTCATATCCGCAAAGCTGCCGGGATCGTATGATCCCGGCAGTTTTTCTATGCCCATCAATATCACGAAATGTGTGCATAATTGGGGCTCAAATTGTCGGCCAGAAAATTTTGCAGTCGAAAAACCATGCATTATCAATGGATATACGATTCGTGAAATCCGACGGGAAAGTAGATGCTCACAAAATGTGTTTTTCTGCTAACATATAGATATGAAACACAAAGCGTGATTCAAATCTATGTAAGCAGAGGAGCGGATATGAGTAAACGAGCCTATCCGGTGTGGGACTATCCGTCCAACACCAAACAAAACCTGATAACGCCGGCGAAATCACCGCAGGAGCGGAACCGGGGCGTCGGCATCCCGCAGAGCCAGCAGAGCAGAGCGCCGACGCTGCAAAACACAACACCGGCGCAGCGGGGAATCGTTCCGGAAAGAGGGCAGAACGCCCGGCAGAACTATAAGCCGCCGACGCGGGGCCGGTCGGCGAGCACCGGTGCACAGCCGTGGCTGCGCAATTCCGGCGCAGGGAAGCAGACGCCCGGCACGACCGGAACGATAAGAAGAACCGGGACAACGGGTACGGCCAGACAAACCGGAACGAGCAAGTCAACGGGAACGACCGGGAAACCGCCTTACCGTTCTTCGTATGCTAGCGCTGCGGATCTCGCCGACATGAACGAGATCATGGGTGTGAACTCCTACACCGGCGAGGCGCAGGATGTCGCCGACGATTTCCTGCGGCAGAACGGCGTGAGCAGCACCACGGAGTATCAGGAAAAGTTCTTCGCCGAGTTGGAAGCAAAGCGAAAAGCGCAGGAGGAGCGGGCACGGCAGTATCGCGAGCTGTACGGCAGCGCGGAGGACGAGGCGGAAATCCTCGGCCTGCGCGGCGGCTACACCGGCAAGGTCAACGACATGGTTCAAGCGGAGTGGGCGTGTTATAACGTAGACAATGCAGCCGACTATCGTGCCGCATTGGAAGCGAAAGGTACAGGCGCGGACTATTTGTGGCGGAGAGCTGTCGGGGGCGCGAAAGGGGCAACGCAAGCGCTGGCAAATGATATTAGTTATCGCTCACAGCTTGCAATGCCATACCAAGCAGCAGAACAGGCATATTGGGAGGATGTATACAACGGTGGAGCGGCTTCCAGAGCCGCAAGAGAAGAGCGTTACGCCGGATTGACAGAAAATCAGCGTACTGCGCTTGAATATATGGGTAGCCTGGACGCGAGTTCGGAGTACCTTCTTCAGGCGCAGCGGGAAGCAGAGGCGAAATACGCTGATGAGCCGCTGTACCGCGCTGCGTACTGGGCGGATGAGTATAACGCCGAAACACAGAGAAAGTATGGAGATGTCTCGGACGGTTTGCGTCTTGCGGGAAAATTTGCGGAGCGCCTGGGCAGCAGAGTTCCGGCTATAGCGGCAAAATATATTCCAATCTTCGGACCATTCCTTTCCAATGCAATGCTGTACGGGCAGTCATCCGGCGCAGCCTTTGACCGTTCCCTGAGCGAGGGGGCAACGCGGCACGAGGCAGAGCTGTATGCAAGCGGCATAGGAATGAAAGCTGTCGTCACAGAACGCCTCAGCGACGGAATGAACAAGCTTTTCGGCAAGGGATTTTCCGACAAATTAACGAATCAGGTGGTGGATAAGCTTGCAAAAAGCCCTGCCGGAAAGATAGTTTTGCGTTTCCTGTTGAATGCAAATAACGAAGGGCTGGAAAACGTTATTGACGATGTTTTAGACCCGCTTTTTACAACGATCTATAAGGGAAAACAATACAGCAGCGCACAGGAATATTTCTCCGATGTGGATGTAGCGCAGCTTACCGAAGACTATCTTATCGGCTTTGGAGAAAGCCTGCTCTACCAAAGCGGAGGAGTACTTGCTGAAAAATCGAGAAAGCCTACAGACCCAATTTAC
>ENA-UOJJ01002638-UOJJ01002638.1-human-gut-metagenome-genome-assembly--contig:-CS66-NODE-2638-length-21546-cov-16.223722_pt1 | contig 21546 bp, 14 predicted proteins | sample MGYA00242343_ERZ723890 | MGnify/ENA metagenome assembly ERZ723890
TCAAAACATATAAAAACTTTTTATGAATTAAAAAAAGGTTGAAAAATTTTCACAATATGTTATAATTAAACTATATAATAGTCTGATAATATGTCTAGCTTTATTGATATAAAAAGAGATATAATTATTAGACTAAATATATAGCAAAAGCTATAAAAATTTTTAAAGGAGGAATTTGAACATGAAAAATGGTTCTAAAAGAATGATTAGCCGTATAGTTGCATTTGTAATGTTGGTATCTTGTATGTTTACTAATATTATTTCAACTAATGCTAAGATTGCTGACAACAACTCTGATATAGTTGTTTCAGGTTCAGCAGTAGATACACAGTACAAGTGGTCAGCTGATGATTTAGCTGTTGAAACACTTACTGCTAATCCAAGTCTTGGTGGTGAAATCTTTGAATACAATATAATTTCAGGAAAATCAAAGGTTTCAGGAAACTTAAAGACATTTGCAGATGGTTCAGCATTTGAACGAAGATTACAGTTGGGTGGTACAGGCAACCTTGCTAAGAATGCAGGTGTGTTTACTGTAAATGCTCCTTCTGCAGGTCAGTTATATGTTTATGCTGTAACCGGAACTAATTCTGAGGGTAGAGCTATTGAGGTTTATGATTCAAGTAATCTTTTACTCGATAGTGATATTTCAGGTCCTATTGAAGATGCTACTACATATACATATCCTGTGTTTGTATATGATATTCCTGCTGCAGGAATATATAAGGTTACATCTACAAGCAAGGGTGTAAACTTCTATGGTATGGCTTTCGTTGCTGAGGGTGAAGAAATAACTACTGAGGCAACTACTGAAGAGCCTACAACAGAGGCGACTACGACTACTGTTGCTGATACAACAACAGAAACAACCACAGCAGCTCAGGGCGGAGATTCTGATGATTTTGCTAGTCCGGCTGCCGGAAAGGTTTATTCAGTTGATTTTGCTGCATTAAATAATGATGGTTATGCGGTAAATGATAAGGTAGGCGGTAAGTTCTTTGCTGAAAATATGGTAAAGATTGTTTCAGCTGAAGACAAGGCTTATTATCATGATGGTTCTCATGGTTTAGCACTTGCTGACGGTGACCAAATTCAGGTTGCGGTTGCAGGTGATGCAACAATAACTTTATCACTTTGCCAGTATGGTAATGGTACAGGCTATACTTTAACAGATGCTAATGGTAATGAAGTTGGAACATTTACCGGTAAAGGTGCTACTGACGGTGAGAAGGTTTCTGTTGATTATAAGGGTGAGGCAGGTATTCTTACTCTTACATTAGCATCAGATGGAGAAGCTTATCTTCATGGTGTAACTGTTTCTAATGCTGCAGCTCCTATCGGTGTTGCTGAGAACTTTGAGTTCTGGCTTGATGACATTGCAACAGATGTTGCTAATGGTGACGGTACAGTTACTAAGACTGTTGAGCCTGGTGAATATAAGTTTGCAGACAGTACAGTTACATTAATTGGTAACGGTGAAACTAAGTTTACTCCAGAGCTTGCTGCAGGTCAGAATATTATAAGAGCTGGCAAGACTGTTAATGCTTACAAGGCTGGTAGCAGAAATGCAAACTGTAATGATCTTCTTACAATTCCTGAGGCAGGCAGCGGCACTGCTATAGTATTTACTCCTGCTGCTACAGGTACATTTGTTACATATTTCTACTCTACATCATTCCTTAGAGTATGGGATTTCGATAATGACGGTACTCGTTATGGTTATGTAGATTCTGATGTATCTCCTGATTCTTATGCTTTCAGAGCAGAGGCAGGTCATACTTATGTACTTTCTACTACAGGTAAGACTAACAATATGGCTTATGCAGGTTTTGAATACATTGTTGACGAACCTGTTACATTAGGCGTAAGCTTAAATGCTCGTGGTGTTGGTGACTACTCTAAGACTGAAATTTATTTAGCAGACGTAGATTTAGGCACAGTTGACGCAACAGTTCTTGCTGATACAACTAGTGTAAATCTTGCTAAGGGTCATACTTATGTTCTTTCAACTAATGACGGTGGTGTAAGAGCTACTGTTGCTGAAAGTGACAGATTTAAGGCTGGTGATGAGGCAATCGTTATTGATTTAGACGATATTGCTGATGAAACTCTTACTGGTACTATTACAGGTACTCCTGTTGGTACTGTTGAAAAGCTTACATTTACAAATATGGTAAACGGCAATGTTGTTGAAGCTGTTATTGACGGTGATACATATACTGCTGTTATGAAACCGGGTGATTACAATACTACTGTTGTAACTAACAATGGTGGTGTAACATATGACAGAGTTTGCGTTGTTGAAGGTGCTGAAAGCAATGTAAACGAAGTTTGGGTTGAGGTTCCAGAGGAAGGTAACGGTGTTCAGTACGATTTACCAACAGAGGTTGCTAATGCTGACACTAAGTTAACTCTTAACAATATTACTGCTAATAACGCTACTTCTGTTAAGGCTGTTGCAGGTTCTACTATTGTTGTTCCTATAACAGGAACTCAGAAGGTAACTGTTGCCGGTTGGTATGCAGGTACTTGGGACATTAACGGACAGAATTCAGTTACTACTGATTCTTCAGCTAATGCGGCAAGTCCAACGACTAATTCTTATATTACTGATGGTACAGAAACTTCTGTAACAATTAATGTTACAGGTGATGGTGCTAACTACCTATATTGGATTAAGGTTGAGGATATGGTTCCATTTAAGTCTGAAATTTCTGTTCCAGGAGATTACGATACATTAACTGATGCAGTTACTGCTATCAGAACAATGGTTGGTAGACCTGATGGTGAAGAAGGTAGGGTTACTATTAACTTAACTGCTGATATTCAGGAGCAGGTTGTTATTGATACACCTTACGTAAAGATTAATGGTAATGGTCACACTATTTCATGGTACTATGGTGTAGGTACATTCTATTACTCTATTGATGGAAATACCGGTCTTTATAATGAAAGACTTTTCAGAGATAAGTATTCATCAAATGAAGGTAACGGCTCACTTTGGGGTGGTGTTGTAATCGTTAAGGGTGATTATTTTATAGCTGAGGATACTACATTTAAGAACACTTATAATTATGAAGTAACTGATAAGGAAATTGCTGACTTTGCTAAGACAGCAACAAGTGCATTCCCACAGAGAACTTCTAAGGATGTTAACGTTCAGGTTTATACAGCAAAGGAAAGATCAAATGCTCTTTATGTAGATGCAAACTTCTTAGAGTGCTATAATTGTAACATTATGTCATCTCAGGATACATTAGGTGCTAATAAGGCTACTGATTACTATGCTTACTTTAAGGATTGTGTAATTGGTGGTAATACTGACTTTATCTGCGGTGCAGGTAATATGGTATTTGATAACTGTGAGCTTCAGTGGAAGTCTGTAGCAAAGGACGAAGCAGGTAATAATGCTAAGCTTATTGGTCCTACTCCAAGAGATGGTCAGTATGTATTCAGAAACTGTGAGTGGACAGTTGATACAACTGATAACGGTCCTGTTTCAGGTAAGTTTGGTAGAACATGGCAGCAGAATTCTTACTCTGCATTTATTAATACTGAAACTAATGGCTTAATTGACAGTACAGGCTGGGGCGAAATGAGTGCCGGTCAGTTAGCTTCTGCTCAGTTTATTGAGTATAACAACTATGCTAAAGGTATTCCTATGGCTGTTACATCAATGGGTAACTCTACTTATGATGCAGCAGGAACACCTACTAAGATGACTGATGAAGAAGTTAAGGCTATTGTTGATAACTTATTAAGTGATGAATATACTATTAATACAGTTTTAGGCGGTTGGACTCCTGTTCATTATGAGCAGACTGAAAGAGAATTTACAACTGAAGCAACTACAGAAGCAACTACATTTATGCCTGTGCCTGATAAGGGTTGGGAATATGTAGCTAATGACGAAACTGATGATACTATTTATGCAGATGGTACTATTTATGAAGATAACAGAGTTAAGATTGTAGCTGCTCAGAATTTAGGTGTTAAAGAAGAGGGCGTTCCTGTTACAATTGAAGACAGAACATATAATAAGAACTTAACTTCAAGCGGTACAAACACTGTTATAAGTGTAGATGGAGGAGATGCTAAGACATACAGAATCCATCATCAGATTACAGCTAAGGAAGATATAACGATTAAGATTGATAATAAGGTAGGCGCCGGAAAGCTTAATACTGTTATTAAAAATCTTGTTGACTCAGGTACAGTAAATGCATCAGGAGCACCTGTTTATAATGCAGAAACCGTTGTAGAATATAATAATATTGAAGGCGGCGACAGCGTATTTACTACATTTACTGTTGAGCTTAAGGCAGGGGAAACAGTATACTTTGCAGGACAGGGTACAAATCCTGCTGTATATGGTTTTGATATAATCGGCGGTACTACATTTGTAGATAATGGCTGGGATTATGTTGCAGATAATGAAGAAGCCGAAATTATCTATGCAGGCAATACTATTTACGAAGATTACAGAGGTAAAATAGTTGCATCTCAGAACTTAGGAGTTAAGGAAGAAGGTGTTCCTGTTACAATTGAAGACAGAACATACAATAAGAACTTAACTTCAAGCGGTACAAACACTGTTATAAGTGTAGATGGAGGAGATGCTAAGACATACAGAATCCATCATCAGATTACAGCTAAGGAAGATATAACGATTAAGATTGATAATAAGGTAGGCGCCGGAAAGCTTAATACTGTTATTAAAAATCTTGTTGACTCAGGTACAGTAAATGCATCAGGAGCACCTGTTTATAATGCAGAAACCGTTGTAGAATATAATAATATTGAAGGCGGCGACAGCGTATTTACTACATTTACTGTTGAGCTTAAGGCAGGGGAAACAGTATACTTTGCAGGACAAGGTACAAATCCTGCTGTATATGCATTTGATATTGTTGGTGAAGATGCACCAGAGCCTATTGAAACAGGTCTTTGGGGTGATGTAGACAATGATGGTGAGGTTACTATCCTTGATGTTAACTTAACTCTTCAGTATACTTTAAGACCTGCAACTGTAACAGGTTTCTATGCAGAGCTTGCAGATGTAAGTGATAATGGTGTAATTGATTCTGAAGATGTTGCATTAATTTTACAAAAGGTTCTTGATGGTTCCTTTGAATTTCCTGTAGAAAAGAATGGAAAAGTTCCTCCTGTAATAGAGACTACAAGTGAGACTACAAGTGAAACTGCAACTGAAGAAAGTTCAGAAACTACAACTGATAATTTGGAGCCAATCAATGTATTTGTAGTTGGTGACTCTACAGCTTGCCATTATGCGGATACTGCAGATGCAGGTTTATATATTAAGAGAGTAGGTTATGGTGATGGTTTTGCAAACTATTTAAGCGATAAGGCTACAGTTGTAAACCTTGCTTTATCAGGCAGATCATCTAAGGATTTCGTAACTTATCCTGAATACCAGACTTTACTTTCAAGTATGAAAGCCGGTGATTATGTATTAATCGGTTTCGGTCACAATGACGAAAAGATTACTGAAGCTGCAAGAGGAACAACTCCTGGCGGCACTAAGGAAACAGAGGGTTCTTTCAAGAATTCCGTATATGTAAACTATATTCAGCCTATTCAGGCAGCAGGAGCTACTCCAATTATTGTAACTCCTATTGTTAGAAGAACTGATTCAGGTAATTGGTCTGATAATCAGCTTCATAAGGCTAATGGTGGCGACTATGCTCAGGATATGATTGATTTAGGTGCTGAACTTGGTTTAACTGTTGTTAATGCAACCCAGTTAACTAAGGATTTATATGATACATTAACTCCAACAGGAAGTGTTAAACTTCATTCTTGGGGTACATCTAAGTACACAAGTGTAGATAATACTCACTTAAATAACTATGGTGCTAAGTATGTTGCATACTTAATTTCTGAAAATATTAAAGCATCAGACAGTGGATTAGCTAAGTATGTTAAGGATGGTAATGAAGCTCCTACAGAAGCTGACATTAACTACAATCCTGATTATGTTGAACCAAGTGGTGAAGATCCTACTGATTTAACAAGCCAGTTATGGAAAACAACTTCTCCTTGGTACGGTTCAGCATTTGGTAATTTAGGCGGTACTGCTAAGTTATTTAATACTGATACTACTACCGGTGAAATTATTTTACCTCCTAGCGTTGCTCAGGCTGTTGAAGGCATTGATAACTTCAAGATTCAGGAAAATGCAGATGGTTCTGTTAACATAAGAGCTGGTGTTCCTGAACAGGAATTAGCTTTTGGTAAAATTGAGGGTAATGGTAAGACTGATGGTTTAATTATGTACTATCAGCCAATCAGTGCGATGGGTAATTTTGAAATTAGTGGTACTATAACTGTAAACAATTACCTTAAAAACAGTCAGGTAGCATTTGGTGCAATCATTTCTGATAATATGAAGATTGATACTAATGTTAGTGAAAACTATAAGTATGTTTCTTGCGGACCTTTCAGACTTTCTGATGTGGGTGCTATAAATGAAACTACAAGTGAAGTTATGAATGGTGTTACTTCTTACGCAAGAGTAGATGGTCAATTACAGTTAGGACCTCGTGATTTAACTGAAGATCTTGCTCCTGGTACTCAAATTCAGGTATCAATAAAGAAGATTGGTAATAAGTTTACTTGTACATATAATGGTACTTCTGTTCAGGAGTATACAGTAGATATGGAAGGCGATGCTTATGCTGGTTTCTTTGCTGCAAGATGTGCTGATATTACTGTATCAAACATTGTTTATAACAATGAGGTTGTTGAATAAATCAATATTTCAATAATACTTTATAGGGCTGTGGAATTCCACAGCCCTATTTTATTGATTAAGAGTAAAAAGCCTATTTTGTCAAATAATAATGTTTGACAAAATAGGCTGTATTTGGGACTGCAACTTTATGATTTGTAAAAAAACATTTTATCGCAGCCCAAATAATTGTTTTTTATTTTACATTAAAACTACTCATTTATATGAATAGCATACATAATTAATTGTTACGATTACAGCCGCAACCGCAACCACAGCCACAGCCGCAGCCATTATTATCATCATTATTTCTTTCAGCAGGAATATTACCGCTTATGCCTGCTAAAAATTCTCTTTTCTGAGGTGGTGCAAAAATATCCATTGGAAAATCTAAATCACCAAAAACATCGCAAGGATTAATATTGGAAATATCTTCACATTCATTAGGAATGCAGAAACCTTTTGACTCAACAGAAAGATTAACTAATCTATAAAGTTTAATAATTGTAAATAAGCCGATTGTAATATTAACCTGATCAGCATTGTCAGCACGGTCATCACAGCAACAGCAGTTATTAAATGCAAGTTCTGCAGAAAGAGCAACTGCCTTTGATTCTACTAAAACAAATGGCTGTGCATTAGTGTCGAAGCTTGTGCCGCCAGTTGAGAAGAGATCGGTTGAAATTAATGAATCTGTAGTAATAGAGCCAAATAATGTTACCTTTTTGTTAAATAAACTTTGTGCAGGGATGGTGCAGAGAACGCCGCCGTTTACATTTCTGAATACAAGGTCGTATCTGAAAACATACTTGAGATCAATGTCCCAAAATCCTACCTTAAAAGGACTTGGCTCTTTTGATACTATTACAACTCTTTCAACAGCAAAGTTTGATACAGTGACAGCAGCAGCTGTTTCGGGTGGCGTAATTATTTCACCCTGTTCAAGGCAAATGTCTGAGCAGAAGGTTCCGCTTGTTGCTGCTCTTGCAGGACCTATTGCATCAGGTCTGAGACAATCCTGCTGTCTGCATGCATCATATACCTTTAATGCAATAATACATTCATCCTTTACTTTGTCACAGCCTGCTACTGAATTTGTTTCAAAGTTAAAAATTCCCATTTTGTTACCTCCTATTTTTTTCTTCCCCCTCTAATGATATAGTATGAAATATATTTATTTTTGTGAATAAGTGTGGTATAATAAATTAGGCTCATAAAAAACGGTATATTACCATGAAATTATTGTAGTATCAAAGATGTTTTATTTAATTTTTATATTTAATTAGTAGGCAAAGCATTGCTTAAAAAGGAGAATATGGTTATGAAAAAATTGATTTTAATCTTTATATCATTAATATTAATATTTACCGGCTGCAAAGATGATGTTGCTCCTGACGAATGTATAGCTCAGGCAAATCAGTTTGTGGAATATTTTAAGGCAAAAGATTTTGACAGTATGTATGCTATGACGATGTATCAAGACCCATATCTGGCAGGTACTTATGATGAAAATTCACCTATTGGTCAAAAGCTTTTTAGTGCTATGTCAGACCATCTGAATTTTGAAATAACAGGTGGGTCAAGGGATGGAAAGAATGCATATGTTAATGCTCATATTGTAACTATTGATTTTAATAAACTTCTTACTAATGTGGTTGCTGATTATACTGAGTTTTGTATGTTAAATACAGAAGGAATGACCTCAGATCAACTTGGGGAGGCTTTGGAGAATATTCTTGACGAGGCACTTAAAAATGTAGAGACTTATGAAAAAGATACAAGTATTGATTTTGTTAAGAATAAGGGTAAATGGATAATTGAGGATAATGTAGGTATTTATGATGATTTGTCAGGGGGATATATTACTTACTGCTTTAGTTTGAATTCTAGTGTAATAGGTGAAGCGAATAATTAGTAGAATTATGGGGGAGGGTTGCCTCTCCTGTTTTTTTTGTGAACAAGATGAACAATAAATATAATGAAATAAGGACCAATTTAATTATTAAAATTAATGAAAAATTACATATTACTATATTGCTTTTTTCGACCATAAATATTATAATTAAGGTATGTAATATAAACAAGTACAAGGGGGTTTCTCAATGAAAAAGAGAATTATTTATGCAGGTATGGCACTTGCAATGGCTTTTTCAAGCATTGGTTCAATTCCGGCACTTGCAGCGATTGATAACAGCTGGATTGTAGATTGGACCGGTAAGGATGGCAGTATTAATTTTAATGTAACAACTACTGCTGAAAATAAGGTTATTATGGAAAACACTAAAGTAAACAATGGTAAGTTTTCTGATGGTGAAGATAGCATTATTTATTATGCTAAAGAGTTTGAAAACTCTGATGATTTTGAAATAAGTGCAAAGGTTACCATTAATGAATATAATACCATGGATGAGAGCAGTAATCCTCAGCAAGGCTCTGTAGGTATTGCTGTTTTAGACTCTCTTTATCACAAGACTGATGATATTTCATATGATGATGGTATTTTCTTAGGTACATATGCAGAGAGTAAAAATGATGATTTAACATTCAGAGCAATTTCAAGAAACTCTTCTGATAAAAAGGATGTAGGTGAAGTTCTTTCTGATCCAATTTCAAATACAGGCAGTAATTTAGGAACATATTCTCTTTCTATTAAGAAGGTGGGAGATGTTTATACTTTGACCTGTGGGGATAAAAGTCAGGTTGTGGAAATGACTTCTTTTGAGGAAACAATTTACCCTTGTTTATATATAGCTAGAAATGTAAAGGCAACTTTTTCTGATGTAAAAATTATTGAAGCAACTAAAAAGCCTGTTTCAATGGAAATAGAAGGCAGTTGTAAGACTGATTATATTTATGGTGATGATCTAAATCTTAAAGGTATTAAGGCTATTGTTACCTATAATGATGGTACTAAGGAAGAGATTAAAGATTATCTTGTAAAGGGATTTAATTCAAAAAATGTTGGCAAGCAAACAGTAACTCTTATAAAGGGATCTGCTAAGGCAGAAATTCCTGTTGAAGTTAAAAATCTTGAAGTGACTGCAATTGATACGGATTATCTGCCTTTAAAGAGTACTTATGCTTATGGGGATATTTTTAAGACAGAAGGTATGCAGATTAGTGCTGAATATGCAGATGGTACAAGTGCAATACTTAAGCCTGAGCAGTATGAATTAAAGATTGATGGTAAAACTATTAAGGATGGTGATAAGCTTAACGAAGTTGGAAAAAAACAGGTTAAGATTTATAAAACTGCAGAGGCAGGTATTGCTTCCAGGGTAATTGGTAATTTTTATATTAGTATTAATAAAAATTCTGTTGATAAGCTTACCGTTAAGGAGCCATTAAAGAAAGTTTATTATTTAGGTGATGATCTTGATACTACAGGTATGGTTGTAACATCAAGCTATATTGACAATTCAGGTAAGGTTATTACTGAAAATTTAAAGCCTTGTGACTATAAAATTACAGGTTTTGACAGTGAAACAACAGGTGATAAGGTTGTTGTCATTACATCAACAGCTAATCCTGAAGTATCTGTAAATTTTAAGGTAAATGTTTTTGAAAGACAGCCTGAAAAAATTGAAATTTCTGAATATCCAAGAACAACTTATGCTGTAGGTCAGGAGTTTGATAAAAATGGTATGATTGTTTCTATTGTTTATGACAATGGAGATATTGAGGCAACAGATAATTATAATATAGATACTTCTAACTTCAATACAAATTCAGTAGGAACTACATATGTTACTGTTAGTTCTGATGGATTTGACAGCATTAATCTTCCTGTGACAGTAGTTGCTGAAATGAATAATGTCTGGAGAAGTTCTACTTTTGGTCAGAGTTCAGGCTATGATAAGGGTTCTGAATCAGTAGGTGTTACTACTGAAAAATATGGCACAACTGAAGGTAAAATTACTGTTAAGGCATGGGATGGTGCAGGTAAAATTACTAATGATCATGATGGAATGACTTATTATTTTACTAAAATTAACGGAAACAGTAATTTTAAAATTAGTGCAGATATTACTGTTGACAAATATCTTGAACATAATAATGATGATACAAAGAGAAATGGTCAGGAAGCTTTTGGTATAATGGCTAAGGATGTTGTACCTTTAGAGTCTAAAGATGGCAGTCTTACCATTGATCCGTCATCAGCTAAGATTGATGATGAAGGTGTCATTGTTCCTATTAGTAATAATAAGGTATTTGCATCTAATATGGTCCTCTTAGGAGGTTATTCAGGTACAGGCTGGCCTAGTGATTCAACTGCTGCTTCTTATGAAAAAAATACCAATATTAACAGAATTAATCTTTTGGTAAGAGATGGAGTTACAGCTACTGATGGTGGCGGTAAGAGAAATGGTCCTTATGCAGTAAGTTCAGACTTCCCTAAGGAAGGCAATAAGTATAGAATGACCCTTGAGAGATTAAATGGTGGTTTAATGGCTAAATGTTATAACTACCAGACAGAGGAAACTAAAGAATATTATTATTATGATGACAGTTTCCTTACTACGCAGAATGCAGATGTTGCATATGTTGGATTTTTTGCCGCAAGATGGGCGGAAATAACTGTTGAGAATGTTGATTTTTATGAAAGTGTTAGGGATACAGACAGAACTATTGTCAGCAATGTTAAGCCAGCTGAAACTCCTGAGCTTTTATTCAGAGATGATCCATATTCAACTAATCCTGTTTATGAATTTGACCTAGATCTTGACAATGCCAAGGGTACAGTTACTGTTAAGATGAATGATAAGGTTATTGCTCAGGACAGACCAATTTCTGACATTGAGCATTTTAGTGCTAATTTAAATACTAATGCTATTAATAAGCTTGTTGCAGTATTTACTCCTGATGACAGTCTTAATTTAACAAGCTATGAGCCTATTGTTATAAGAGAAAATATTTATCATAAGAGTATAAATCCTTCTGTCACTACTGTTTACGCAAGTCCTGAGGGTAGTTTTAAGGGGAATGGTACTGAGGGTAATCCTTATGATATTTATACTGCTATAGGTTTCTTACAGCCTGGACAAACATTAATATTAAAAGGCGGTACTTATAAGCTTACTAAGCCTATTGAGATTTTATATGGAGACAACGGAACTTCTAATCAGATAATTACTGTTCAGGCAAAGAAGGGTGAAAAAGTTATTGTTGATGGTCAGAATATGACAGCTGGAGTTATCCTTGGCGGTGATTACTGGCATTTTAAGGATATTGAATTTACGAACTGTGCTGAAAATCAAAAGTGTTTCCATTTAGGAGGAAGTCACAATATTATTGAAAACTGTATCTTCTCTAATAACAGAGACATGGGCTTACAGATAAGCAGAATAAGTGGGAAGGATCAACCTAATTTTGAACAATGGCCTTCCTATAACTTAATTTTAAATTGTGAGTCATATAACAATTGTGATCCGTCTATGATTAATGCTGATGGTTTTGGCGCTAAACTTACAGTTGGTAATGGTAATGTATTCAGAGGATGTAAGTCACATAATAATGTTGATGACGGATGGGATTTATATACTAAGGTTAATACAGGAGCCATCGGTTTTGTAACTCTTGAGAATTGTGAATCATATAGAAATGGTTGGAGATTAAATGATGATGGTACAGAAACTCCTTATAATGCAGGAGGTAACAATGGTTTTAAGTGCGGCGGCGAAAATGTTGCGGTACAGCATACTTTAATTAACTGTAAGGCTTGGGGTAACGGCAACAATGGTATTACTACTAACTCTAATCCTGCTCTTAAACTGGTTAATGTTATAGCCTATGATAATGAGGGCGCAAATATAAGACTTTATAGTGATAAGCCTTCTGAATATAATTATGATGTTCAGGGAGTAAAATCTGTTAATGCAGGTGAACCTGATGTAGTTGGAACTCTTACTCAGGATACAGATTATAAGAATGCCAGTGAAACTCCTCTTGCCAGTGAGATTAATTATTGGTGTTATTCTGATGAAAGTGCCGGAGTAAACTCTGTTGGAAAGACTGTTTATGTAGAGCAGCTTTTACAGAAGTAAATTTATATTTCGACCTCCCTTTTTGTTTAAGAGGGAGGTCTTTGTTAAGGAAATAAATATTATGAAATTTAATGGGTTTAATGAATATACAAATGAATATCTTGTAGGTATAAAATTTAATAATAACAAGTTTTGGTTTCAGGAGCATAAGGATATGTATACAGATAATGTGCATAATCCTACAGTTGCACTTGCTAATGAGATTTATCTGAAAATGCTTGAGCTTGATGCTGAATTTAATGACAAGCCTAAGGTTTCAAGGGTAAACAGAGATGTACGTTTTTCAAAAAATAAGGCACCTTATAAAGTGTGTAAATGGTTTTTTCTAAAAAATGAATTCACAAAGGGAAGTATACCCCATAATGCACCGGGATATTTTTTTGAAATGTCTGCTGATTGGTGGAGGTATGGACTTTTTTATGGAGATAATCCACAAGAAATGGAGAAATTCAGAGCTAAGATTGCAGCTGATCCGGCTAAGTGCGAGAGAATATTGAAAATTGCGGATAAGTCAAGATTTGAAATTGAAGGTGAAGATTATAAAAGGTTATTTAATAGGGATTTACCGATATATATTAACAAATGGGCACAGAAAAAGTGGATAACTTATGTTCGCTATGAAGATTATGATAATATGGACTTTTATTCTCCTAAGCTGGCAGATACTGTTTTTGAAGGTTTTAAGGAAATTTATGAAGTATATAAATATCTAAAGATTTAGTTAATTATCTTTAATTTATAAAGGGAAAACATTATGAAAAAAACAATAGGTATACTTGCTCATGTTGATGCAGGAAAGACAACTTTATCTGATCAGCTTCTTTATATAACAGGCAGAGTGCGAAATTTTGGACAAGTTGATAATAAGACCTCAAATCTTGATACAAATGAAATTGAAAAAGCCAGAGGTATAACAATATTTGCTGACCAGGCTCAGTTTAAATATAATGATAATATATATTATTTTATCGACACTCCCGGACATATAGATTTTTCGCCTGAGGCAGAGCGTACTCTTATGGCTCTTGATTATGCTGTTTTATTGATTAGTGGTCCGTCAGGAGTTCAAAGTCATACAACTACGCTTTTCAGACTCCTGGAAAGTTATAATATTCCTACCTTTATTTTTATTAACAAAATAGATTTAGAAGGATTTGATTTTGATACAGTTTTAGAAGATATTAAAACAAGGCTGACTCCAAATATTGTTTTTGTGAACAATATTGAAGATTGCGGAGAGGGTGTAGCTGAAAACAGTGAAGAATTTCTTGAAAAGTATTTGGATGGAAGTTATAATGTTAAAGATATTGAACATAGTTTAAGCCGGCTTATTAAAAGAAGAAGTATTTATCCTGTTTGCAAGGGTTCAGCCTTAGACCCTGAAAGTGTAAGAAAGTTTTTAGATATTTTTGACAGACTTACATATACTGATTTTGATACGAAAGCAAATTTTAAGGGGATTGTGTATAAAATAAGGAATAAAGATACAAGACTAACCTTTATTAAATGTCTTAGTGGCAGTATTAAAGTAAAGGAAGAGATTAAATTTGAAAAAAGCGAAAAAATAAATGAAATACGTTTTTACAACGGTGCAAAATACGAAAATGAGCAGGTTGCAAAAGCAGGGGATATTTTTGCTGTGACGGGCTTAAAAACTCCTATATGCGGTAATATAATTACATTAGAAAATACTTATATGGAAAACAAAAAATACCTTTTGCAGTCGGCTTTAGAAGCAGGTGTAATTGTAAAGGATGGCACTGATATTCATACTGTAATGAAAAATTTTCAGGTTATTGAGAGCGAAGAACCGTCTCTTTCTGTTCATTTTAATACTGAAACTAATGAAATTCTTATTTATGTTATGGGTAAAATTCAGCTTGAGGTGTTAGAACAGCAGATTAAGGATAGGTTTAATATTGAAATTGGCTTTAAGAAACCTAAAGTACAGTATAGAGAAACTATTAATAAGCCCGTTGTAGGATATGGTCATTTTGAACCTATGCGACATTATGCTGAGGTAAGATTGAGACTTCAGCCGGGTAAAAGAGGCAGCGGAATAACATATGAGTCGGTTTGTGACAAAGAGAGACTTGCTGTTCATTGGCACAGGCTTATTGAAAAGCATATTTATGAGAAAACGCATATTGGAATTTTAACAGGTTCTCCTATTACTGATATTCATATTGTTTTAACTGATGGTAAGGACCATTTAAAGCATACTGAACCCGGAGATTTCAGAGAGGCAACTTATAGGGCTATTCGTCAAGGTCTTGAGAAGGCTGAAAATGTATTGCTTGAACCGTATTACAGCTTTGAACTTTACACCAATTCAGAATATATAGGCAAGATTATGGCTGATATTCAGAGGAAAAGAGGTAGTTTTAATCCGCCTGAGCAAAGAGGTAGTATTGTTTATTTAAAGGGCAGAGGTCCTGTCAGCGAGTTTATGGATTATGGAACTGAGTTTCTTGCTTTTACTAAGGGTACAGGTTCCCTTAATATGCTTTTTGAAGGATATGAGCCTTGTGATGATAGTATAAAAGATAAAGTTATTGAGGAAAGAGCTTATAATAAGGGTGCAGATAAGGCAAATCCGTCAAGCTCTGTTTTTGCTGCAAAGGGAACATCTTTTGTAGCTGAATGGTATGAATGTGAGCAGTATATGAAAACGTATAGAGAGGATTAATTATGGATTATGAAAAATATATGGATATGGCACTGGAGCAGGCACATATTGCGTATGACAATAATGAAGTGCCTATTGGCTGTGTAATTGTTTATGAGGATAAGGTAATTGGGAAAGGTGCAAATATGAGAGTAACTAAAGGCAATGTTCTTGCTCATGCTGAAATTATAGCAATAAATGAAGCCTGTGGTTTTATGGGTGACTGGCGACTTGAAAAATGCACTCTTTTTGTAACTGTTGAACCATGTCCTATGTGTGCCGGAGCTATATTACAGTCGAGAATTGAAGAGGTTGTCTTTGGTACCAGAAATCCTAAGGCAGGCTGCGCAGGTTCTATTTATAATATTTTACAGGAGGAAAGGTTTAATCACCAGACGGAAATTGTTGAAGGAATAAGACAGGAAGAGTGCTCTAAGATAATGAAGGATTTTTTTAAAAAATTCAGATGATTTATAGGTGTTAAATTTATGAAAAGTGATTTGAGAAAAATTCCGGGTATTGGCAGAAATATGGAACAGCATTTGCTTGATATTGGTATCAGATGCATAGAAGATTTAATAGGTAAGGAACCTGAGGAATTATATTTACAGGATTGTAAATTAAAGGGGACTGTTGTTGACAGATGTGTATTATATGTTTTCAGGCTTGCAGTATATTATGCTGAAAATGAAGTTTATGAAACAGAAAAATTAAAATGGTGGTATTGGAAAGATAAATAATAAATTACAACATAAAAGGAGTATTATGAAAGCGGTAATTTTTGATTTTGATGGTACGATAGCAGATAGTACTTATGTTTGGAAAAAGGTAGACGAGGATTTTTTTAAGGCAAGAGGTATGTCTGTGCCTGATGACTATGTGGATGCCATAAGTACAATGAGTTTTGTCAGCGGTGCAATTTATACTAAGGAAAAATATAATCTGCCTGAGACTATTGAAGATATAATGGCAGAGTGGAATATTCATGCTCTTTATGAGTATGCCAATAATGTTAAGCTAAAGCCTTACGTTGTGGAATACATAGGAAAATTGAAAAATCAGGGCATTAAAATAGGTATTGCTACAGCTTCAAATCCGGAATTTTATATACCTGTTCTTGAAAGAGAAGGTATTGCTCACCTTTTTGATGCTTTTGCTGATGGCACAAGCGGTGTAAGAGATAAGGATTTTCCTGATATTTACTTATTATGTGCAGAGAAAATGGGTGTTAAGCCGGAAGAGTGTATTGTTTATGAAGATATTATAAAAGGAATTAAATCGGCTAAAGCTGTTGGTATGAATGTAATTGCTGTTTATGATGAGAGTAATAAAGATAAGTGGGCTGAAACTAAAGCTATTGCAAATCATTTTTTGTTGAGCTTTGGAGAAATTCTTAATTAACTTTTTATTGACTTTTATATAAATAAATAGTAAAATATAATAGTCCTGTGCTAGTCGGGGAGGTAGCGGTGCCCTGTAGTCTGCAATCCGCTTTAGCAGAGATTATGTCCGAATTGAGGCTTTAGTTTGTGGGGTCAGCCTTCAGACTTTTGATGTTGACGATTGAGTCTTGCACAACGAGAAGCTGTGAACCGTGTCAGATCCGGAAGGAAGCAGCACTAAGCAGTACCTCTCGTGTGTTGCAAGGTTGCTTGATTTGAGTCAGAACCTGGAGTAACGCCCGGAGGCTACTGTCGAGGTCGGATGCACAGGATTTTTTATTTAAAATTTTTTCAGTGGGTCCTACAGAAACTTATAATGGTCTTCTTTCAATTTTTTTAGCTCTTCTTGGGTACTTATCCATAGTGTTTTTAATCTTTTTAATTACAACAATAGTATGCTTTAAATCTGTATCAGGCAAAATTATATCCTCAACTCTTTCAATTTTACCTCCCAGTTCATCAATAGCATTTTTGGCTTTCTCAATTTCATAATATGCTGTAGGACCTTTAAGTGCAATCATAAGACCTCCAACTTTAACATAGGGAATATCAAATTCAGCAAGAACATTAAGGGGAGCAACGGCTCTTGAAACAGCAATGTCAAACTGTTCTCTGAAATTTGTATCCTGTCCTAATTCTTCAGCTCTGCCATGGACAAATTCAGCATCAATATTTATATTTCTGCATACTTCTTCAAGAAAGTTAAGTCTTTTTGTAAGTGAGTCAAGAAGAGTAAGGTTAATTGTAGGTTCAGCGATTTTAAGAGGCAGACCGGGAAAGCCTGCACCTGTGCCGACATCAATAACACTTTTGTTTTTGAAATCTGCGATATTAAGTGGAGTTACACTGTCAGCAAAATGCTTGATTGCTACATCCTTGTCTTCCGTAATACCTGTCAAATTCATTACTTTGTTCCATTCTACAAGTAACTCTTTATAGATAATAAATGATTTAGCCTGATTTTCATTAATTTCAATATCAAGTTTTTTAAGGTAGTTTTTAATAAAATTTTTCATTATTGTATATTTTTAGCCTTTCTAACACCGTTCAGTATTATTTTTTTACATTCAACAGCTTTATTTTTATCCATTGCTTCAATACCTTTTAATGGATATTCCATGCCGAGTGCTTCATATTTTTTAACGCCCATTGTGTGGTATGGAAGTACATCAAGTGCTTTTACGTTTTTAAGTGAACCTATAAATTCTCCAAGTTTAAAAAGATAATCCGGATCATCTGTTATGCCGGGAACTACAACATGCCTTATCCACATAGGAATGTTATTTAGATCAAGATATTTTGCAAATTCAATTATATTGTCGTTTTTTTGTGAAGTAAGCTCAATATGAGCTTTAGGGTCGATGTGTTTTATATCAAGCATTACAAGGTTTGTATATTTAATAAGTTCATCAAATTTAGCTGTATTATAAGGTGTAAATGTTATTCCTGATGTATCAAGACAGGTATGAATATTTTCTTTTTTACATTTTTTAAATAGCTCAATGACAAAATCTATTTGCATTAACGGTTCTCCGCCGGTTGCTGTTATTCCTCCTTTTTTGTAAAAGGATTTGTTTCTGTTAAAATCATCAATTATTTCATCAACTGTCATTTCTATACCGCCGCCCATTTCCCAAGTGTCAGGGTTATGGCAATATTTACATCGCATAGGGCATCCTTTAAAAAATACTACAAATCTTATGCCCGGACCATCTACGCTGCCAAAGCTTTCTACTGAATGTATATGTCCTATCATAATATTCCATCTCCATTAGTTAATTTTATTATAATTATAAACCAAAAAAGGCGGTTCGTAAACCGCCTATTGTAAAATTATTTAATTAGATTTCATCGTGGAATGTTCTTGAAATAACTTCATCCTGCTGTTCCTTAGTAAGCTTGTTAAAGTTTACGGCATAGCCTGAAACTCTTACTGTAAGCTGTGGATACTTTTCAGGATGAGCCTGTGCATCAAGTAAAGTTTCTTTAGTAAATACATTTACATTTAAATGCTGACCACCTTTTTCAGAATAACCATCAAGAATATTAATTAAATTATCAATCTGCTGTTCTTTAGCCATAATAAAAATTCTCCTTATTTATTGTTTTCATCTCTGTCATCTCTGTCCATACCTTCAAAAAGTGTTGGTACAGAACACGCTGTATTATCGGCACAATCAAGACAGCTTAAGGTAACTACATCTTTATCGACGTATTCATTGTCTGTTTCAATTTCGCCATTATTATTGACAGTTATATTCATATGACCTCCGTCATTTTGCATAAAGCTGTCAATCATTGCAACTAAATCATCAATTTTTTTATTATCCATTATTTCTCCTTACCAAGGTCTAAATCAACCTCTAAATCTCCTGAAAATACAGTTGCGTCCTTACCAAGTGCATTTGGAATAATTGAGAAGGTATTGGAAATACCATCCTGAGCATCTCTGAATGGAATTTTTGATACTGAAGCAAGTGAAGCTATTGCACCATGAGCATCTCTTCTATGCATTGGATTTGCACCAGGAGCAAATGGCTCACCGCCTTTTCTGCCGTCTGGAGTTGAACCTGTATTTTTACCATAGACTACATTGGAAGTAATGGTAAGTATAGATGTTGTTGGGACACCACCTCTATAGGTATGGTTACCTTTTACATATTGCATAAATTCGTGAACAAGATCGGCAGCAATAGTATCAACCCTGTCATCATCGTTACCATATTTAGGGAAGTCACCTTCAACCTCATAATCAATGACGATACCATTTTCGTCTCTGATTGTTTTTACCTTAGCATATTTAATAGCTGAGAGTGAATCAGCAACTACTGAAAGTCCTGCAATACCTGTTGCAAACCAACGTGTTACTTCTTTATCATGTAAAGCCATCTGTATCTTCTCATAGCAATATTTATCATGCATATAATGGATAATGTTAAGAGCGTTTACATATACTCTGGCAAGCCACTTCATCATATCCCTGTATTTATCCATTACCTCATCAAAGTCAAGATATTCAGAGGTAATTGGTCTGTACTTAGGTCCAACCTGTTTCTTTGTGATTTCATCAATACCGCCATTAATAGCATAAAGCAAGCATTTAGCAAGGTTGGCTCTTGCACCAAAGAACTGCATTTCCTTACCAACTCTCATTGAAGATACACAACAAGCAATAGCATAATCATCACCATGAGTTGCCCTCATAAGATCATCGTTTTCGTACTGAATTGATGAAGATTCAATAGATGTCTTAGCACAGAACTTTTTAAAGTTTTCAGGTAATCTTGTAGACCAAAGAACTGTTAAGTTAGGCTCTGGAGCAGTACCTAAGTTTTGTAATGTATGAAGGTATCTAAAGCTCATCTTTGTTACCATATGTCTGCCATCAATACCAACACCACCTATAGACTCTGTTACCCAAGTCGGATCACCTGAGAATAATGCGTTGTATTCAGGAGTTCTTGCGAATTTAACAAGTCTTAATTTCATAATAAAATGGTCAACAAATTCCTGAATCTGTTCTTCATTAAATACACCATTTTTTAAATCTCTTTCAGCATAAATATCAATAAATGTAGAAGTTCTGCCTAAAGACATTGCGGCACCGTTCTGTTCCTTAACAGCAGCAAGATAACCGAAGTACATCCACTGAATAGCCTCCTGAACATTTTGAGCCGGCTCAGAAATGTCGTAGCCATAAATTTCACCAAGCTTCTTTAAATCCTTTAAAGCTTGGATTTGTTCAGAGAGCTCTTCTCTGTTTCTGATAACATCAGAATACATAATTGTTCTTGTTGAGTTCTTTTGATCGATTTTGTCCTCAATAAGCCTGTCTACACCGTAAAGAGCAACTCTTCTGTAGTCACCAATAATTCTGCCTCTGCCATAAGCATCTGGAAGACCTGTAATAATATGGCTTGAACGGCATGCTCTCATTTCATCAGTATATGCATCAAATACACCTGCATTATGAGTTTTTCTGTGAGTTGTGAAAAATTCTACAATCTCAGGATCAACTTCGTAACCGTTATCTTTACATGCTTTAACTGCCATTCTTATACCGCCGTAAGGTTGAAGTGAACGCTTAAATGGCTTGTCTGTCTGTAAACCTACAATTTTTTCCTTGTTTTTATCTAAATATCCGGCACCATGGGATGTAATAGTGGAAATTATTTTTGTATCCATATCCAGTACGCCGCCGGCTTCTCTCTCCTGCTTGGAAAGCTCCATTACCTGTGCCCAAAGTTCATTAGTAGCATTTGTAGGACCAGCAAGGAAGGAATCATCACCATCGTAAGGTGTGTAATTTTTTTGAATAAAATCACTTACGTTGATTTCTCTTTGCCAAACGCCCTTGACAAAGCCATTCCATTTTTGATTCATTTTCTCTCCTCCAAATCATATATTAAAAAATCTTAATTGTAATTGCTGTCAAGATTTAAAAAATTTTGTCCTCTTGACAGCATAATAATATCATACTTGTTAATAATATGTCAATACAAAAAAGGAAATAAATAATAATAATTATTATTTAAAGTTGTTAGCTCTTGCTAACCCATAGTAAAACACTCGGAAATTAATTTTATAAAGTTTTAAATAAAATTAATAATTTATTTTAATAATTATTTTATTAACTTTATT
>ENA-UOJJ01002650-UOJJ01002650.1-human-gut-metagenome-genome-assembly--contig:-CS66-NODE-2650-length-21449-cov-14.083996_pt1 | contig 21449 bp, 21 predicted proteins | sample MGYA00242343_ERZ723890 | MGnify/ENA metagenome assembly ERZ723890
GCGGATTAAATTGAAAAAAGCACCGACAAAGTCGATGCTTTTTTCTGGTGGGGGATGGTGGATTCGAACCACCGAAGGCGTTGCCAGCAGATTTACAGTCTGTCCCCTTTGGCCACTCGGGAAATCCCCCATATGAAATTGGAGCTGGTGGACGGATTCGAACCCCCGACCTGCTGATTACAAATCAGCTGCTCTGCCAGCTGAGCTACACCAGCATTTGCTACCAGCGAAGATTATATTAGCAGAAGTCACTTTATTTGTCAACAACAATCTTCACAAAAAGACGCATTTTTCCGGGAAAATTTTTTGAAAATGTCCCAAAGAGAGAGGAGAGATTCCATGACGCTGCAAGAATTATCGGAAAGCTACGCCTATTCGGCGGAGCTGCTGTCCCGCCGCCTTGCCCAGCTGCGGCAGGAGGAGAGAGAAGCGCGGGACGAGAGCCAGCGCTTTTCCCTGCACCGCCGGATACTGGATTTGGAGCCGCTGCTGCGGCAATGCCGCCAGCTCCGCCGCCTGACGGCCCACTACTACGACAGGAGCTATTACCGGGATGAACGATTTACTGTTTGATTACGCCCAGCTGGCCCAGTGGCAGCAGGGAGACGAGGACAACAGCCGCCGCCTGCGCCGTCTGCGGCGGCGTCTGCCGGACGCCATGGCGGAGCTGACGCCCCGCCAGCGGCAGATGGTAGATATGCAGTTTCAGGAGGAGTTGACCGTCACCGAGATCGCCCGGCGGCTGGGGGTCAACAAATCCACCGTGTCCCGCTGTCTGCGGCGGGCAAGGCAGCGGCTGTACAGCCGCCTGCGGTTTACCCTCTGAAAAGCGGGGAAAGCCTTGACAAGCCGGAGGTGATATATTATAATCGCCTCGCAAATGTGAAAAATGACGCGGAATTCTGCGGTTTTGCGTCTGAAACAGACAAAATCCGACCATACTACTTATATATAAGGAGGGTCAGCGTATGTTGCAGAAGGTGCAGCAGAACAAATGGCTGCGGCTGGGCATGGGTGTGCTGGGCGGCATCCTGATGGCGGCGGGCATCAACCTGATCGTCGTGCCGCAGGGCATGTACAGCGGCGGCCTGTACGGTCTGTGTCAGGTGATCCGTACCCTGCTGGTGACGGCGCTGGGGTTGGAGACCTCGGTGGATCTGGCGGGTATCTTCTACCTGCTGGTGAATCTGCCGCTGATCGTGCTGGCGTGGCGCACGCTGGGCCGGGACTTTGTGGTGGGCATGACCACCGTGACCATCATCAACTCCATCGCGCTGGCGGTGATCCCGTCTCCCGCCACGCCGATCATCGCGGACAAGCTGACCTCCTGTCTGGTGGGCGGCATCATCAGCGGCTTTTCCGGCGGCATTATCCTCACCTGCGGCTGCTCCACCGGCGGACTGGACGTGCTGGGCCTGTACCTCAGCAAAAAGGGGAAGGGTTTCACGGTGGGCCGGTTCTCCATCACCTTCAACACAGCGCTGTACGCGCTGTGCGCCGTGCTGTTCGACCTGACCACCGCTATCTATTCCGCCATTTACGTGGTGTTTCAGGCACTGTTTCTGGATCGGGTACACCAGCAGAACATCTCCGTCCAGATGCTGATCTTCACCAAGGAGGATCCCGAGCGGCTGAACCAGACCATTCTGGAAAAGCTGGATCGCAGCTTTACCTTGTGGGAGGGCCGGGGCGGCTATTCCCACGATCAGGTGCATGTGCTGTGCGTGTGTCTCAGCAAGTACGAGGTGGTGTCGGTGCAGATGGCGCTCAGCGAGATCGACCCCCATGCCTTCACCATCATTCAGGAGGGCATCCGGGTAGGCGGCAACTTCGGCCGGCACCTGTCATCGTAAACGCAACCACCCCATTGCCGGACAGGCAATGGGGTGGTTTTTTACGGGGAAGTTAGATATCCCATACGCACGGACTGCCGATAGAACTTCGTAGGGGCCGACGACTCTGTCGGCCCTAACGACGTGAGATAGTACCTTCAAAACCAAGATAGATGCTACGGCGGCATAGCCGCCGCGATCGACACTAAAAACATGCCACCGGCATGTTTTCTTAACGTGTCGACGTCTGCCCCTACAGCGTTCTGACGAACAGCATATATCCGCCCGCACAATATGCCATAACACCGCACCGCGTCATCCTACAAAGCCTTGCATCCTCCCTCCATTTCAGGTACAATAGGGAAAAACACAGCCACAGGGAGGAAACGATGTATGGAGAAGATCGCGCTTGTCACCGGCTCCAGCCGGGGCATTGGCCGGGCGGTGGCCCGTGAGCTGGCCCGTCAGGGCTGGCGGGTCTGCGTCAACTACCGGGTGCGGCAGGACTGCGCCGAGTCGCTGGCCGCCGAGCTGGCGGCGGAGGGTCATGCCATCATGACGTATCAGGCGGACGTGTCCCAGCGGCAGCAGGTGCAGGCCATGGTGCGGGCCATTCAGGAGAAATGGGGGCCGGTATCGCTGCTGGTGAACAACGCCGGCGTGGCGGGACAGGCGCTGTTTCAGGACGTGACCGACGAGATGTGGCACCGGTATTTCGCCACCAACGTGGACGGCGCGTACCACGCCATTCAGGCGGTGCTGCCCGCCATGCTCCACGCCCACGAGGGCTGTATTCTCAACATCTCCTCCATCTGGGGCCAGCGGGGCGCCAGCTGCGAGGTGACGTATTCCTGCACCAAGGCGGCGCTGATCGGCCTGACCCGTTCGCTGGCGTCGGAGCTGGCGCCCACCCATATCCGGGTCAACTGCATCGCGCCCGGTGTCATCAAAACCGACATGCTGGACGCGCTGCCGCCGGAGGTACTGCCCCAGCTGGCGGAGGAAACGCCTCTGCGCCGTCTTGGTACGCCGGAGGATATTGCCCACGCGGCGGCGTTTCTGGCGTCGGAGAAGGCGGACTTCATCACCGGTCAGGTGCTGACGGTGGACGGCGGGTTTATACTGTGATCACTGGCGCAAAAACTTGCGATTATGCTGCCAAAAGAGACGAAACAAGAGGGACGCACGGCTGTGCGTCCCTCTTATGCTATATCGCCGCGTAGTACATGGCGCCGATGGCCTGGCCGAATTGCGCCACCGTCACGCCGTGGGAGGGCAGCTGGCGCATCAGCGTCGTGCAGGTGAGCTCCTCGTCCGCCGCCTCCAGCCGGAGATCGGGTACGATCTCCCGGCAGCCCTCCTGCAGCAGCCGGAAGCAGGCCGGGTGCTTCACAAACCGCCCAAACAGATATCGCACGTCTGTCCGGGGCCGCATCAGAAAGCGCATCTCCCGGCTGATCTGGCCCACGTTCCGGCCGATCTGGCGGAACACGGATTGAGCCGCGCCATTTCCCGCCGCCGCCTGCTCCATCAGGTGGGCAAGACAGGGCTTGCGCATGTCCTCCGGAGTCTGACGGATGGCGAGGATGCCGTTCCGCTCCTCGATAAAGCCCTCCAGCAGCGCCGGATCGGCGTCATAGGCCAGCCGGAAGGCCGCCGCCTGCCCCAGATACCGCCGCGCGCCGGGCAGCCCAGAGTTTTCGTTGCGGGTGGAGCGCAGATCCTCCGGCGGCAGCTGCCGCTGGGGAAGGCTGCCCAGATCCAGCAGAAAGTCGTACAGCTCCACCGGCATCTCCGGGATGCTGCCGTCGCTGTTCAGATAGCCCACGCCGAAGTCGGTGCCCAGCGCGTGGGCGATGACGCCGCCGCTGAAATCCGGCGCTCCGCCGCTGAAGGCCAGCTCCGCCGCCGCCGTAAAGGCGGCGATGTGGCCGTCGTTGGTCATGTGGAGGGCGGCGCCCTCCCGACACAGCGGCCGCAGCTGATCCACGAGACCGCCCAGACCGGCGAAGGCAGTTTCATAGTCGATGGCGGGATTCTCCCGCATGCCCTTGGTCTTGGGGCTCTCGCCACCCACGATCCGGTCGCGGATCACCACGTCCGGAAAGCTGACGCCCAGTACGTCCAGCGGCACGCTGGCGCTTTGGGCCACGGCGCGGGTCATCTCCTCGTCGCTGGCGTCCTTGTCCAGCGCCGCCTGAAGCGCCGGTGTCATTCCGGCGGCGCAGCAGGCCAACAGCTGCACCAGCAGCACGATGGGGCCGGTGATCCCCTCGGCCACGAGGCTGGCGGCGGGGTTCCAGTCGTATTCCTTCACGCACACCAGCCGTCCGTCCACCGCCACCGCCGCCTTGATGTCGGTGCCGCCGATATCGATGCCGCAGCATACGCCGCTGCCGCATCGCTCCACCGACCTCCGCAGCCGGGGCAGCAGGTCGCCGCCGCGAGATACCTCCGGCGGGGCGGGAACGTAGGCGCTCCGGTCACGGACGGCGAAGGAGAACGTGCCGCCGCCGAAGGCGCGGCACAGGCGGTTGGCGATATTGACCACCTTGCCGTAGCCGCTGCGGGCGGTCTTGTGCACCTGAAAAATATCGTCCAGTTCGCCCAGCAGCGCGACGACTTCTGTTTCCCGCAAGTCCAGATAGAAGGCCATTTCCCGGCCGCTGAGAGCGGACAGGGCGTTGAATACGAAGGCGGTGACGTACTGCTGCACGAACTGCCGCTGTTCTCCGTCCGCCCAACGGGGGATGGGCAGGGAGAAGTCCCGCCGCGCGCCGTCGCACAGCGTCAGCTGCACGGTGACGGCCACGTGCTCCGGCAGCACTTCGCAGCCCCGGCGCACGTCGCTGAGCCAGACGCTCCGTCCGTTCCGGGCCTGCTGTAACCATTGAGAAAGCATAGTAGTTCCTCCTGAAAGAAAGGAGCGCCGCCGAAATGGCGGCGCTCCGAGCATTAAAAAGCCAAAAAGCCTCGCAGAGTTCGTGCCGCGCACGGCACGAAAAATTCAAATCATTTTTCTGCCGTCGACACGTTAAGAAAATATGCCGGTGGCATATTTTTAGTGTCGATCTCGGCGGCTATGCCGCCGTAGCATCCATCTGGATTTGCGCCGCACTGTCATTAGGTGCGCGCAGCCGACCGCAATCCCTCTCGAGGAAAATCGCAGATTTTCCTCGAATTTACAAGACATGTACCTCCTCCGGGTCGAACACCAGCTGGCACGCCTCGCCCACCTGATAGATGCGCTTGTTCTTGGGGTTGTGCTCCGCCAGCTTCACCAGCGTGTCGCCCACCATCACGTGATAGTTCTGGTAGCTGCCCATGAAGCAGGACACGATCACCTTGCAGGGCAGGCCGCCCTGATCCGCCAGATGGCCGGACTCTGGCCGCAGCACCACGGTGTAGGTCTCGCCCTCCTTCAGATCGTCCCGGCCGGCGATGGGCATTTCGTGCCCCTCGATGGTCAGTAGGGCGTGGGTGCCGTTGTGGCCGCTCATGACGCCCTTCAGGAAGTTGGCCTCGCCGATGAAGTCCGCCACGAATTCGTTGACCGGGTGGTAGTAAATTTCCTGGGGGCTGCCCATCTGCTCCACCACGCCGTTTTTCATGATGATGATGTTGTCGGAAAGGGCCATGGCCTCGGACTGGTCGTGGGTCACGTAGATGGCAGTGATGCCCACCTCCTGCTGGATACGGCGGATCTCGGTACGCATGGAGACGCGCAGCTTGGCGTCCAGGTTGCTGAGGGGCTCGTCGAACAGCAGGACGGACGGCTCGATCACCAGTGCGCGGGCCAGCGCCACACGCTGCTGCTGGCCGCCGGACAGCTGGTTGGTCATGCGGCCCTCCATGCCGGTCAGCTCCACCAGATCCAGGATTTTCATGACCCGTTCCTTGATCTCGTCCTTGGGAACCTTCCGCAGCTTCAGGCCGTAGGCCACGTTGTCGAATACGTTATAGTGGGGCAGCAGAGCGTAGCTCTGGAACACCATGGCGGTGTCCCGCTTGTTGGGGGTCAGGGCGTTGATGGCCTCGTCGCCCAGATAGATTTCGCCCTCGTCGGGGCTTTCAAAGCCGGCGATCATCCGCAGCGTGGTGGTCTTGCCGCAGCCGGAGGGACCCAGCAGCGTCACAAAGCTGCCCGGCTCGATGGTCAGGGAGGTGTCCTTCACCGCGTAGAAGTCCTTGCCGGTTTTGGGATCCTGATAAATCTTGGAGATATGCTCCAGACGGACGCCTTTTTTCACTTTATCCATTTATTTGCCCTCCTTGAGCTTTCTGCTGGTGCCGAAGTACTTCATGAACAGGTTCATCAGCAGCACCGCGCCGTAGGTAATGACGATCAGGATGGTGGCGAAGGCGCAGGCCAGACTGTAGGAGCCCTTTTCGGCGAATTCGTTGATCTGCACGGTGATGAGCAGGAACTGCGGCGTCACCAGCAGAATGATGGCGGAGATAGCGGTGATGCTGCGGACGAAGGCCGTCACCAGACCGCTGAGGAAGGAATCCTTGATCAGCGGCAGCGTCACGGTCATGAACACCTTGAAGCTGTCCGCGCCCATGTCATAGGCGGATTCCTCGATGGATTTGTCGATCTGCCGCAGGGCGGAGATACCGCTTCGCGTACCGGTGGGCAGCGAGCGCACCACGAACACGATAATAAGGATCAGTCCCGTGCCGTACAGGCCCTGCAAAAAGCCGCTACCGAACACGCCGCTGGAGAAGCCGCGGATATAGCCCACGCCCAGCACCGTGCCGGGCACGGCCATGGCCAGCATGGACACCGCCTCGATAAAGCCCTTGGACTTGAACTTTCGCTTCACCACCAGATAGGAGATGATCATGCTCAGCAGCGCCGTGATGGGCGCGGAGATCAGGCTCAACACGAAGGAATCCCGGAAGGCCTGAAAGCCGTGATACCGGGAGAATACCAGACCGAACCACTTGCCTGTCAGCGGGAAGAACTTGAAGCCCCATGTGGGGAAGAACGCGCCGATGGGCACGCACAGGTACATGAGGATGACGAAGCTGGCGGCCAGTGCGCACAGCACAGTCAGGGGGATCTTGACGCTCTTGTCCTCGATCAGCATACGGGCGCGGGACGCCTTACCGGTGAGGGTGGCGGCGGTCTTGCGCTCCAGATAGTACTTCTGCACGATGAACATGGCCAGCGTGATGCACAGCAGCACCACGGCCATGGCCGCCGCGCCGGGCTTGTCGTAGGAGCCAGTGATCTGCAAATAGATGGTGGTGGCCAGCGTGTCGTAGGAGCCGCCGATAATCATGGGGTTGGCGAAGTCGGCGATGGACTCGATGAACGTCACCAGAAACGCGTTGCCAAGGCCCGGCAGCATCAGGGGCAGCGTCACGCTGGTGAACACCTTCCAGCGGGAGGCTCCCATGTCGCGGGCTGCCTCCTCCAACGAGGGATCAATGTTCTTCAGCAGGCCCTTCAGCATCATATAGCACACGGGGAAGAAGGTCAGCGTCTGCACGATGACGATGCCCCAGAAGCCGTACACGCTGTTGTCATAGATGCCCAGCAGAAAGCGGGTGATGATGCCCGCCTTGCCGAACAGCATGATCATGGACAGCGACAGCACGAAGGGCGGGGACACCACCGGCAGCATGGACACCACCTTAAACAGTCCGCCCACGAATTTGCCCATGCGGACATAGACCTCCACATAGGCGAACAGCAGGCCGATCAGGGCAGACAGAATGCCCACCAGAAAGCCCACCTTCAGCGTGTTGGTGATGGCTCTGGTAAAGGTCGGCATGGCGAAAATGCGCTGGAAGATGGACACGCCGAAGGTGCCGTCTCCCACAAAACTATCCACCAGCAGAATGGCCAGCGGGTAGAGGATAAACAAAGTCAGAAACGCGATCAGCACGACGATGGTGGTCACCATGATGGGATCGGCCATCAGCTTTTTTCGATCCAGCGCCGCGCTTTGGGTTCTTGCCATAGACAGCTCCTTTCTCATCCCGAAAGGAATGGTAAGTTAGAATAGTCGAAACAGTAAAAAAACAAGCGGGGCGGCGGCACATGCCGCCGCCCCGTAGAGGTTGCTGGGTAAGAAAACCGATATGTACCGTCAGTCAGATCACTCGGTCTGGAAACGGCCGGTATCCTCGGTGTTGGCGCCGTTATCGGCCAGAGCCTTCATGACTTCCTCCACATAGGTGGTGGTGTTGGCCTTGGCGTCCTCAAAGTCATAAGCCATGACGTTGTTGGGATCCAGACCGAACTCGGAAGCCTGAGAGGGCTGCTCGGCGTTGTCGATGACCAGGAACTGATAGGAACCGTTCTGGGCAGCCAGCTCAACGCACTCGGGGGACAGAGCGTACTCGATCCACAGCTTGGCGGCGTTGGAGTGGGCAGCGCCCTTGAAGATAGCGGTAGCGCCCACCTCGAAGGAGGTGCCGCTGGAGGGGATGATCAGGCTCACGTTGGTGTAGCCGTTGTCCACGATCTGGGTGATGCCATCATGCAGGAAGCCGATGCCGATCACGCACTCGCCGGTGCCCACATTCTTGCTGGGGCCGGAGCCGGACTTGGTGTAGACCTCGATGTTCTTGTCCAGGTCGACCAGATACTTGATGCCCTCGTCGTGGCCGTACTTCTGGATCATGGTGTTGACCACCAGCTTAGCGGTGCCGGCGGTGTTGTAGTTGGACAGCCAGATCAGGCCCTTGTACTCGTCCTTCAGCAGGTCAGTCCAGTCAGCGGGAGCTTCCAGACCCATACGGGTCAGTTCGTCGGTGTTGACCATGAAGCCCAGAATGCCCTTGTAAATGCCGTACCAGTTGCCGTCAGCATCCTTGTACATGTCGTCGATCAGGTGGGAGGCGTTGGTGGCCGCATAGGGCTCCAGCAGACCTTCGGCAGCGCAGACGTTGTACGGATCGGTGGTGCCGCCGAACCAGACGTCAGCGGAGGGATTGCCGTTCTCCTCCTCGATCTTGGCCTGCACCTCACCGGTGGACAGACGCTGTGCGTTGACCTTGATGCCGAACAGCTCCTCGAAGTGCTGGCAGGCAGCGGTCAGATACTCTTCCTCGCAGGAACCGTAGACGGTCAGCTCGCCTTCGGCCTGAGCGTCAGCAATCAGCTGATCCATGCCGGCGAAGTACTCAGGATACTGAGAGTCGCCGTTGTTGTCGCCCTGCTGATCGTCAGCAGGAGTCTTGTCGCCGCCACAGGCGACAAGACTAAAAGCCATCACCAGGGCAAGCAGAAGCGCAAGAAACTTCTTCATACTAAAATCCTCCATGTAAAATTTCCACGTCCGATAAAAATACCGGATGGAATAGCCATTATTATAGTCACGTCACTTTTGTTTGTCAACAATACTGACAGTAAAATCGGAAACGTTTTCGGCAATTTTTACATATCCTCCAAAAAAGTCGCGCCAAATATGGCAGAATGACCAGCGGCTTACGAAAAATTGGTATTGCAATCCGCCGCCAGCGTGGTAAAATAGCATAACACTTCACACCTTATCCGTAAGGAGGAATGGCTATGCTGACAGGCCTGAGCGGCTATCTGCCGGAGAACACCCTGACATTATACGACAATCTGGAATTTCTGATCCGTCTGCTGCTGTCGGCGGGACTGGGCGCGCTGGTGGGACTGGAGCGCAGCAAGCGGCAGAAAGAGGCGGGCGTCCGCACCCACTGCATCATCGCCTGCACCTCGGCGCTGTTTATGATCCTGTCCAAGTACTCCTTTATCGATGTGACCACCATTGACGGCCTGCGGGGCGCCGACCCGGCCCGTATCGCGGCGCAGGTGGTCAGCGGCATTTCCTTTCTGGGCGCCGGCGTTATCTTCAAAAACGGCAACTCCATCCGGGGCCTGACCACCGCCGCCGGTATGTGGGGCACCTCCGCCATCGGCATGGCGGTGGGCGCGGGCATGTACTGGCTGGGTCTCATCGAAGCGGCGGTGCTGGTGGCCATCCAGATCATTCTGCACCGCTTCCCCGTGGGCGCCGACGCCCTGACCACCCAGGAGCTTGTGGTGGAGATGGAGGACACCGAGGAGCTGCAGCAGCAGTTCGACGCGCTGCTGGCCGCCCACCACGGTCAAGTGATCGACAGCAGTCTCAGCCGGGACGAGGGCTATCTCCGCATGGAGATCACCGTCCGGCTGGAGCCGCCCATCACCCATGACGAGGCGCTGGCCTTCATAAAGGCCAACAGCGGCGTCCGGCGGGTGTCGGTGTAAAAGGTCGAAATTTTCTTGTCACGATACTATATAATAATGTAGAGGGAGGAAATCAAGATGAAGCGTTCTGAGATCAACCGCGCCCTGCGTGAGCTGGAGGCCATGGTGGCGGAATACCGGTTCTCCCTGCCGCCCTTCTGCCGCTTTACGCCGGAGGAATGGGCGGACAAGGGCCACGAGTATGACGAGATCCGCCACAACATGCTGGGCTGGGATATCACCGATTACGGTCTGGGGAAGTTCGATCAGGTGGGCTTTTCCCTGATCACCCTGCGCAACGGCAACCTGGCCATGGCGGACAAATACCCCAAGACCTACGCCGAAAAGCTGCTGTTTCTCAAGGAGGGGCAGTATTCCCCCAACCACTTCCACTGGCACAAGATGGAGGATATCATCAACCGGGGCGGCGGCACGCTGCTGATCCGGGTGTATAACTCTCTGCCGGACGAGGAGATCGACCGGGAAAGCGACGTGACCGTCCACATGGACGGCGTTACCCGTACCGTGCCCGCCGGAACCCGGCTGCGGCTGGAGCCGGGCATGAGTATTTCCATCCAGCCCCGGCTGTACCACGATTTTGAGGTGGAGCCGGGCACCGGCAATATCCTCATCGGTGAGGTCAGCCAGTGCAACGACGACAACACCGACAACCGCTTTAACCCGCCGGTGGGCCGCTTCCCCGCCATCGAGGAGGATGAGCCGCCCTACCGCCTGCTGTGCAACGAGTATCCGGAGGCCAAAGCATGAGCGCCCGGTACGATATCGCGGCGCTGGGGGAGCTGCTGATCGACTTTACCGACAGCGGCGTGTCCCCTGGCGGCATGCGGCTTTTCGAGCGTAATCCCGGCGGAGCGCCCGCCAATGTGCTGACCGCCGCCGCCCGCTTCGGCCAGCGGACGGCCTTTCTGGGCAAGGTGGGCGACGATATGCACGGCCAGTTCCTGCGGCAGATGCTGCTGGACGCAGGCATCGACGTGTCGGGACTGGTGCTGGCGGAGGATGTGTTTACCACGCTGGCCTTCGTGGTGCTGAACGACAGGGGAGAGCGGAGCTTTTCCTTTGCCCGGAAGCCCGGTGCGGACACCTGCCTGCGGCCGGAGGAGCTGAACGCCGCCGTGCTGGACAGCACCCGTGTGCTGCACGTGGGCTCCCTGTCCCTGACGGACGAACCGGCCCGCAGCGCCACCTTCGCCGCGGTGGAGCGGGCGAAAGCCGCCGGCGCGGTGATCTCCTACGATCCCAACTACCGCGCCGCTCTGTGGCCGGACGCGGAAACGGCGGCGGAGCATATGCGAAGCATGCTGCCTTACGTGGACGTGATGAAGCTGTCGGACGAGGAGACGGCTCTCCTGACCGACGAGCCCGACCCTGCCGCAGCGGCAGCGGTGCTGCTGTCCCGCGGCGTAAAGTGCGCGGCGGTGACGCTGGGCGCGGAGGGTGCGCTGGTGGCCGCGGCAGACGGTATGCGCCGTGTGCCGGGCTTTGCTGTAAACGCGGTGGACACCACCGGCGCGGGAGACGCCTTCTGGGGCGGCTTCCTCCACCGGATGCTGGCGCTGGACAAGACGCCTGACCAGCTGACCGTCGACGACGCGGCAGACTGCGCCCGGTGGGGCAGCGCCACGGCGGCGGTATGCGTCACCCGGCGGGGCGCGATCCCGGCCATGCCGTCGCTGGCAGAGGCGGAAGCCCTGCTGGCGGAGTAGGGCGCATTGGGCATATCGCCCAAGCAAAGCGGGAAGCTTTTGGCGGAAAGGCTGAAAATTTTCCTCCCGCGCAAAAGAGCGATTGACACGAAACATACCCTGTGCTAAATTGAAAGCACAACAACTGAAAAGGGAACTCATCGGACGATGGGATCGGGAGAGACCGCCTTGCGCGGCGCCGAAGGGGAACGCAGAAGCTCTCAGGCAAAAGGACCGGTTCCGGACGATACTCCGAAAAGGCCGGGCGGCGACACCCGACCACCGAAGGTGCAACTCTTTCCATGGGGAAAGGGGAATCTCTCAGGTAACTCAACGGGGGCACAAAGCTGGCTTAACAGCAGCTTTGTGCCCTTTTTTGCTGCTTAAAACCAGAACATTTTAAGGAGGACAAAACGTATGAGCGAACTGAAGCGTACCCAACTGTATGACATTCACGTAGCCGCCGGTGCGGAGCTGGTGGACTTCGGCGGATGGGAAATGCCCATCCAGTACCCCAGCGGCATCATTGCCGAGCATCTGTACACCCGTCAGGTGTGCAGCCTGTTCGACGTGTCCCACATGGGCCGCCTGCGCATCACCGGCCCGGAGCGCAAGGCGTTTTTGCAGCACGTGCTGTCCAGCAACGTCAGCGCGCTGGATCTGAACATGGCACAATACTGCATCATCCCCAACGAAAACGGCGGCGCGGTGGACGACGCGTACCTGTATCTCTTTGAGGAGGACAGCTATCTGCTGGTGGTCAACGCCGCCAACACCGATAAGGATCTGGCTCATCTGTACGAAGCGCTGAAGGGCTTCGACTGCCAGATCGAGAACATCACCGACAAGTGGGCCGCCATCGCGGTGCAGGGTCCCAAGTGCAAGGAGATGCTGACCCAGATGGCCGGCGGCGCACAGCTGACCGAGCCCATGAAGAACGCGCTGGGCACCGTCTCACTGGAGGGTCACACCGCCCGCGTGGCCAAGACCGGCTACACCGGCGAGCCGCTGGGCTATGAGGTCTATGTCCGCAGCGAGGACGCCGCGTGGCTGTGGAACCGCCTGATTGAGCTGGGCGCACGTCCCGCCGGTCTGGGCGCCCGCGACACCCTGCGTCTGGAGGCCGCCCTGCCCCTGTACGGCCACGAGATGGGCAGCGCCCCCGACGGTAGCGAGATCCCCATTTTCGCCGTGCCCCTGTCCAAGTTCGCCGTCAGCTTTGCCGCCGAAAAGGGCGACTTCATCGGCCGCAAGGCGCTGGAAAAGCAGCACGAGTCCTTCGTCAGGCACATGGATCGTGACTTCAGCGACCTGAGCGTCCTGCCCCGGAAGATCGCGCCCATCGCGCTGCTGGATCGCGGCGTCATGCGTGCCGGTATGGAGATCTATCAGGGCGACAAGCTGGTGGGCTGGGTCACCAGCGGCACCATGGTGCCCTACTTCAAGAGCGAGGGCGAGGGTCTTGAGACCGTCATTCTGGAGGCCAGCGGCAAGCGTGCTATCGGCCTGTGCTACATCAACAGCGACATTCTGGAGGACGACACCGTGGAGGTGGACGTGCGCGGCAAGCGGCTGAAGGCCGTCATTCCCGCCCGCCACATGAGCGTGGCCGCGCCTCCCTACGCCCGTCCCCTCATCTACGGCATGCAGGAGGAGGAACACAAGGTGGGCAGCGGCGACCGCGCGCCCAAGGCGCTGGAGCTGCTGACCAAGGCGCTGGAGAACCACCAGTGGCGGCAGGAGCAGTGCATCAACCTGATCCCCTCCGAGAATACCCCCAGCCGCGCCGTCCGCATCCTGTCTGGCAGCGACCCCTGCTGCCGCTACGCCGAGCACAAGAAGGTGCTGGCCTTCTACGATAAGGATATCTTCTACTATCAGGGCACGGAGTTCATCGACAAGGTGGAGCAGCTGCTGGTGGAGGAGATGCGCGCCTACTTCGGCTGCACCGAGGTAGAGACCCGTACTCTCAGCGGCCAGATGTCCAACATGGCGGTGTTCTCCTCCCTGATGGACTGGAAGAACCGCTTTGACCGCAAGGTGGAGGCCAAGCGCCTTGGCTACGTGATGAACAACCACATCATCAAGGGCGGCCACCTGTCCGCGCAGCCCATGGGTGCGCTGCATGACTACATCGCCATCGACCCCGTCACCGAAAGGCCCGCCGTGGTGAACTTCCCCGTCTGCGCCGACAACCCCTATAAGATGGACGTGGAGGAGACCAAGAAGCTCATCGAGCGCTACCGCCCGGAGTTGATCATCTTCGGCAAGAGCATGGTGCTGCACAAGGAGCCGGTGGCCGCCATCCGCCAGTTCGTGGACGAGCAGAAGATCCCCACCACCATCATGTACGATATGGCCCACGTGCTGGGCCTCATCGGCGACCACTTCCAGAACCCCTTTGCCGAGGGCGCGGAGATCGTCACCGGCTCCACCCACAAGACCTTCTTCGGTCCGCAGCGCGGCGTCATCGGCGTCAACTACAAGGAGGAGGATCTGAAGTACGGTCTGTGGAAAACCATCGAGACCCGTACCTTCCCCGGCAGCGTGTCCAACCACCATCTGGGCACCCAGGTGGGCATGCTGATGGCCGCCTATGAGATGAACCAGTTCAAGGACGAGTACCAGAAGGCCGTCATCCAGAACGCCAAGTCCTTCGCCCGGAGCCTGAAGGCCGAGGGCCTGGACGTGATGGGCGACCCCGCCATCGACTATACCGAGACCCATCAGGTCATCGTCTCCGTGGGCTACGGCGAGGGCGCGGAGATCGCCAACCGTCTGGAGCGCAACAACGTCATCGTCAACTATCAGGCCACCCCGGACGAGGAGGGCTTCACCGCCTCCGGCGCACTGCGTATGGGCGTCAGCGAAATGACCCGCTTCGGCTTCGGCGAGAAGGAGTTCGCCCAGCTGGCGTCCCTGATGGCGGACTGCATCCTGCGCGGCAAGGAGATCGGCCCCGACGTGGCCAAGCTCCGCGCCCGGCATCTGGAGATGGGCTACTGCTTCAACGATGAGCAGTTCGAGACCGCGCTGGAGAAGCTGGCTGCCAAGGCTGGCCTTTAAGAAAAGCTGCTATAGGCCCCCTCTGAGAGGGGGCTGTCAGCGAAGCTGACTGGGGGAGAGAATAAAAGGCTTAAGTTCTCTCCCTCCGGCGCTTCGCGCCGCCCTATTGTGGTATACCCCGAAAAAGTAAACATTCAACTTAACATAAAATTTGGAGGTAAAGTATCATGTTGTTTCCCGCTGAAATGAAGTATTCCAAGGATCACGAGTGGATGAAGGAAGAAGACGGCGTTGTGGTGATCGGCATTTCCGACTTCGCCCAGGACGCGCTGGGCGACGTGGTGTTCGTGAACCTGCCCGGCGAGGGTGACGAGGTCACTGCCGGTGAGGCCTTCGGCGACGTGGAGTCCGTCAAGGCCGTGTCCGATCTGGTGTCCCCGGTGTCCGGCACCGTCTGCGCCGTCAACGAGGATCTGCTGGACGAGCCGGAGCAGCTGAACAAGGCACCCTATGACGCGTGGCTCATCAAGGTGGAGAACGTGTCCGACACCGAGGAGCTGCTGGACGCCGTCGCTTACGAGGCCTTCTGCGCGCAGGAGGGCTGATATGGGCAGCTACATTCCCTCCACGCCACAGCAGCGGCAGGAAATGCTGAAGGCCATCGGCCTTTCCTCCTTCCGTGAGCTGTACGGCGATGTTCCGGCGGAGATGTATCTGGATCGACCGCTGAACATCCCCTCCGGCATGAGCGAGCTGGAGGTGGGCCGGGCCGTCCGCGCCATGGCGGACAGGAACCGCGTGTACGACGTGATCCTGCGCGGCGCAGGCGCTTACGACCACTACATCCCCAGCATCGTCAAGTATATCCCCGCCAAGGAAGAATTCCTGACGGCCTACACCCCCTATCAGGCGGAGATGAGTCAGGGCCTTTTGCAGTCCATCTTCGAGTATCAGACCATGATCTGCATGCTGACGGGCATGGACGTGTCCAACGCCTCCGTCTATGACGGCGCTACCGCCGCCGCCGAGGCCGCCGCCATGTGCCGCGACCGCAAGCGCCGGGTGACGCTGGTGTCCGCCGCCGCCCACCCTGATACCATCAACACCATCCGTACCTACTGCTACGGCACCGGCGACGAGATGCGCATCGTCCCCGAAAAGGACGGCAAGACCGACCTTGACGCCCTGCGGGAGATGCTGACAACCGACGTGGCCAGCTTCTATGTGCAGCAGCCCAACTTCCACGGTCTCTTTGAGGACGCGGAGACGCTGGGTGCGGCCGTTCACAAGGCGGGCGCGCTGTACGTCATGGGCTGCAACCCCATGGCGCTGGCCATCATGAAAACGCCCCGTGACTGCGGCGCGGATATCGCCGTGGGCGAGGGTCAGCCGCTTGGCCTGCCGCTGGCGGCGGGCGGCCCCTATCTGGGCTATATGGCTACCACCGAAAAGCATATGCGCAAGCTGCCCGGCCGCATCGTGGGCGAGACCACGGATGCTCAGGGCCGCCGCGCCTACGTGCTGAGCCTTCAGGCCCGTGAGCAGCACATCCGCCGGGAGAAGGCCAGCAGCAATATCTGCTCCAACGAAGCCTTGTGCGCCCTGACGGCGGGTCTGTACATGTCCACCATGGGCCCTGACGGCATGGCGCAGGCAGCGGAGCAGTCCATGGCCAAGGCGCACTATCTGGCGGACGCCCTGTGCGCCGTGGACGGCGTGAAGCTGCGCTATTCGGGCGATTTCTTCCACGAGTTCGTCACCGATATGCCCAAAACGGAGGAAGTCCTCTCCGCCCTGTCCAAAGCCGGTATTTTGGGCGGCCTGCCGGTGGACGGCGGCATCCTGTGGTGTGCCACCGAAAAGGTGACGAAGGACGCCATGGACAAGACCGTGGCCATCGTGAAGGAGGTGCTGGCAAAATGAAGCTGATTTTTGAAAAGAGCGTTCCCGGCCGTCATTGCAGCCTTTTGCCCGCCTGCGACGTGCCTGAGGTGAAGCTGCCCGCTTCCCTGCAGCGTGAGGTCAAGCCCGCCCTGCCGGAGATGAGCGAGACCGATATCTCCCGCCACTATACCGAGCTTTGCCAGCAGGTGCACGGCGTCAACTGCGGCTTTTATCCCCTGGGCTCCTGCACCATGAAGTATAACCCCCGCATCGACGAGGAGGTGGCTGCGCTGGAGGGCTTTACCGCCGTCCATCCGCTCTCTCCCGCTGCCGACCAACAGGGCGTGCAGCAGGTGCTGGACACCGCCAAGTCCTACCTGTGCGAGATCACCGGCATGGACGACATGACCTTCCAGCCTGCTGCCGGTGCTCACGGCGAGTTTACCGGCGTGCTGCTGATCAAGCAGTACCACGATGCCCGGGGCGACCACAAGCGCACCAAGATCATCGTGCCCGACAGCGCCCACGGCACCAACCCCGCCACCGCCGCCATGTGCGGCTATCAGGTGGTGAACATCGCCTCCGGCCCTGACGGCTGCGTGGATCTGGACGCGCTCCGTGCCGTGCTGGGCGAGGATACCGCCGGTCTGATGCTGACCAACCCCAACACCGTGGGCATTTTTGACCACAACATTCTGGAGATCACCCGCCTTGTCCACGAGGCCGGTGGCCTGTGCTACTACGACGGCGCCAACCTGAACGCCGTCATGGGCGTCGTCCGCCCCGGCGACATGGGCTTTGACTGCATCCACATGAACCTGCACAAGACCTTCGCTACGCCTCACGGCGGCGGCGGTCCCGGCGCAGGTGCGGTGGGCTGCAAGAGCTTCCTGTCCCCCTATCTGCCCCACAGCGCCACGGCGGAGGAGCCGGGCCACATTCAGGTGCGGGGCTTCCGGGGCAACTTCCTTGTGGTGGTTCGGGCGCTGGCCTATCTGCTGACGCTGGGCCGCGAGGGCATTCCCGAGGCCGCCCGGAACGCAGTGCTGAACGCCAACTATCTCATGCATCTGCTGAAGGGCACCTACACCCCCGCCTATGACCGCATCTGCATGCACGAGTTCGTGCTGGATCTCAGCGACCTGAAAAAAGCCACCGGCGTCACGGCGCTGGACGTGTCCAAGTCCCTCATTGATGAGGGCATCCATCCCCCCACCATGTACTTCCCACTGATCGTCCACGAGGCGCTGATGCTGGAACCCACCGAGACGGAGGACCCCGAAACGCTGGAGCACGCCGCTGAGGTGCTGCGGGCGCTGTATCAGAAGGCCCACGACGACGCGGAGACCATGCATACCGCGCCCCACCACATGCCCATCGGCCGTCCCGACGAGGTGAAGGCCGCCCGTCATCCCGTGGTGCGCTGGCAGCCGGAGGAATAACAATGGATTATCAACTGATCGTCATCGGCGCAGGCCCCGGCGGTTATACTGCTGCGCTGCGTGCCGCCGCGCTGGGCCTGCACACCGCTGTGGTGGAATGCCGCGAGGTAGGCGGCACCTGCCTGAACCGGGGCTGCATCCCCACCAAGACGCTGCTCCACGCCTCGCAGGTCTACCGCGACGCGGTGGACGGCGCGTCCATGGGCGTCCACGCGGCGAACGCCACCTTCGACATGGGCGAGATCTTCGCCTATAAGCGCGGCGTGTCGGAAAAGCTGCGCAATGGCATCCACGGGCTTCTCAAGTCTGCCAAGGTGGATTTGATCGAGGGCGTGGGCCGTATCGCCGCGCCCGGTCAGGTGGACATCACCGCCGCTGACGGCGCGGTGAGCCGCTATACCGCGGAGCGTATCCTCATCGCCACCGGCTCCGTCAACGTCCGGCCGCCCATCCCCGGGTTGGATCTCCCCGGCGTCATGACCTCCGACGAGCTGCTGGAGGGCTGCGACCGGCTCTATGACTCGCTGGTCATTATCGGCGGCGGCGTCATCGGCGTGGAGTTCGCTACCTTCTACCGCAATCTGGGCTGCGCCGTCACGTTGCTGGAGGGCATGGATCGCCTGCTGCCCAACATGGATCGTGAGCTGGGCCAGAACCTCCAGCAGATCATGAAGAAGCAGGGCGTCGAGGTGCTGACCAACGCGATGGTGCAGTCGCTGGAGCAGACGGAGAGCGGCCTTGCCGTCCACGTGCTGCAAAAGGGCGCGGAAAAGACCGTCACCGGCGAAAAGGTGCTGTGCGCCATTGGCCGCCGCGCCTATTGGGACGGCGTGTTTGCCGAGGGTATGAATCCGGAGACGCACGGCAAGAGCCTGAAAGTGGACGAAAATTTCCAGACCAGCATCCCCGGCGTGTACGCCATCGGCGACGCGTCCTCCGTGGTGCAGCTGGCTCACGTGGCCGCCGCGCAGGGCACCGCCTGCGTGGAGCGCATGTACGGCGTGGCCGACCACGTTGACCTGAACGTGATCCCCAGCTGCATTTACAGCACGCCGGAGATCGCCGTGGTGGGCATCACCGAGGCCGAGGCCAAGGAGCGGGGCATTCCCGCTGTGGTGGGCAAGTGCACCATGTTCGGCAATGCCCGCACCGTCATCGAGGATCCGGGCCGCTGCTTCATGAAGATCGTGGCTCACGCCGAGACCCATGAGATTCTGGGCGCGTCCCTCATGTGCCAGCACGCCAGCGACATGATCTCTCAGATCAGCGCCGCCATGGTGAACCACCAGACGGCGGAGGAGCTGCGCCGCGTCATGCGGCCCCATCCCTCCTTCGAGGAGGCCATGACCGAGGCGCTGGACGCTCTGGCGTCCAAGCTGGCCTGACGTAGAAAGACAAAAAAAGAGACGGGGCGAAAGCCTCGTCTCTCTTTGCATGTCAAGGAAGCTGCTTCGCCATGCGACAGTTCCCCTCGCAATGTCATTGCGAACCGGTGCTCACACCAGTGAAGTCGGTCACTGCACACGTTTACCGATGCTCCTGTGCGCAATCTCATGCGGGGCGCTCCATGCGATCCGCAACAACGGCTTTGCGGTCAGAACCACTTTTTCCGCTTGAAGTACCAGACCAGCCCCGCCACCACCAGCGCCGACACAGCCACCACCGCCGGATAGCCGTACCGCCACTCCAGCAGCGGCATGCCGGTGAAGTTCATGCCGTACCACCCGGCGATCAGCGTCAGCGGCAGGAAAATGGCGGTGACGATGGTCAGCACCTTCATCACCCGGTTCTGGGCAATGTCCACCTGCGCCTGATACTCGCTGCTGATCTGGGTGGCGTATTCGTGCAGCAGCCGCGTCTCGCCCTGCAGGCTCTCCACCTTCCGCAGGAAATGCCCCAGCCGCTTCTTGCTGTGGCTGCCGAACAGATCCTCCGCCTCCTCCAGCAGAGACGAGGCGAAGTCGCTGAGCTGGGCGTAAAACCGGTTGGCCCGGTTCAGCTCCTTGCGTATCACGCTCATCTGGTGCAGGAAGCGTCCCGTCTCGTTGTCCAGCACCGCCTGCTCCAGATTGGTCAGCCGCGTCTCCAGCTGCTGGATATAGGGCAGGTCGTCCCGGATCAGGGCGATCAGCAGCGCCACCACAAAGGCATCGGGACTGCCGGGCGGCTGCGTCCGCTGGGTGGTCAGATGGGCAATGCAGTCCGCCGCCGCGTGATCCGGATCGGACAGCAGCAGGCAGTCCCGCGTCCATGTGAAGCCCATGTGGCGGGCGCTCTGGCTGGCGCGCACAGGCGTGCGCAGATGACCGGTCACGCCGTCCCGGTCGATCCGCAGCCAGCAGAACTGGGATTCGTGGGGATCGGCAGGCGCCGCAGGCGGCGTCAGCCATGAGGGCAGGGGAGCGCTGTGCAGTTCACTTGGCTCCAGCACCGCCAAAACGCCCTGCCAGTCCTCCGGCGGGGCGCTCAGCGGCTGCAGGCCGTTGTCAAAACGATAGTAGGGCATGGGGATCGTCTCCTTTATATCAGCTGTCCCGGCGGGCCAGAACACGTCCGGCGGCGGAACGTTCCTCCTCCGTCAGCTGGGGATCGGCGGCCATGCGCCGCAGCTTTTCGGCGGGGTACTGGTTCATCCGCAGCTCCAGCTGGCGGGCTTGGCGCTCCTCCGGCGGCTCCGGCAGAGGAAGCTCCTCCGGATAGCGCAGCTCGATCCGGCGGCAGATGGGGCAGACCCACACCTCCACCGTCAGGGCGCTGTCCCGGATGGCGGCGGGGAGGGGAGCGGCGTCCCGCGACACCGCGAAAGCGCCCCGGTCGATCAGCCGCAGCGCCGTGTCCGGACAGCGCAGGCAGCGGGGGGTAGAATGGTCACTTGTCATGGGGCGTCCTCCTTTGTCATTGGTCATAGCGGCGACGGTACAGCAGGTTTTTGGCGGCCTTCCTGGCGTCGGGTACGTAGTCTTTGCCGTCGATGACCTTTTGCAGCTGCTTTTCGGTGTAGTCCCGGAAGGTGCGCTCGAATTTCTCAACAGGGGAGAGGCTGTCCTGAAGGGCCTGCTGCTTCTCGAATTCCTCCACCGGTGTCAGCGGGGCGAAGAAGGCTGCATAGCGGCAGCGGGGACAGACGTATATCTCCGTTTCCAGAAAGCTTTCCGACACGGACAGGGGAGAGGGCTTGACGCTCAGACTGCCGGAGCGGTAGGGCTTCAGCTCGATCTCTGCGTCGCGGCAGATGGGACAGAGACGTTGGATATTGTCAGGCATGAGGGACTCCTTTCTTTTATTAGGGAGGGGAGTTTCGTCCCCTCAGGGACGACCTACTTTTGTCAACAGTGACAAAAGTAGGCAAAAACACCGGAAGGAA
>ENA-UOJJ01002655-UOJJ01002655.1-human-gut-metagenome-genome-assembly--contig:-CS66-NODE-2655-length-21404-cov-27.428451_pt1 | contig 21404 bp, 43 predicted proteins | sample MGYA00242343_ERZ723890 | MGnify/ENA metagenome assembly ERZ723890
CTATGCGTGTGATTTCCGACGACACGGCGTTGCAGGTTGGATACTGGTCGTTGCTCTGCGTGATAGTCGTTGATTTATTGGACAGGCTTTCCAGATATTGCTTTAAATATTCCATAATCTGGTTGGCCGTGACACTGCCGGTTGCGCCGCCAGTCGAAGCCGCAAAAGCGTTGCTGTCTTCCACCTGCGGCAGACGCTCAAGCTCGTTAATAGTTTTTATCTTGTCTATTGCCATTTTTTAACTCTCCTGCGTTGGGTTTTCTTGTTTATAGGTAAATTCCAGATAGACGCCTGCGTTTGTCATTTCTTGCAAAATGTTAGCCAGTTGTCTATTTGATATACGGGCAACCAGCGCCGCGAAACACAGATACTCGCCAGCTTCCGTCGTGATGTAAAATTGTTTCTGTTCATCTACCCAAACGAAATATTCGACATATCGCGCAATGATGTCAATTTTTATATGCATAGGATTGATTTCATCAATCGTTATAGTTGCGTTTGAGCCAAAAATTGAATAAAGTATTTCGCAGTATGCGTTGACCGAGCCAATTGTTTGCTCTGCTTCCAAAATTTTATAATATGTCGCAATGAATAAATTTTTTTCCAGAATGTTGTAAATTGGCACAATCTGCTTTTCATACAAAGCTTTTCCAATGTAGCTGGTTTTATAGACACCATTGTAATAAGCAAGTATGTCATCCATGGTCGGCTGCAACACCTGCAAAAAGGTGTTTAGAAACCGGTCAGCGTCGGCATCGTTCGAAGTAAATTTTTGATATGGATAAGTTGGCTCACTCATCTACTATCTCTGTCGAAACGGAAGTTAAAACAATTTTTTGGTTGTATGCAGCTTTGTAAACATTTCCAGTAAAATCGCCAGCGCCGTTTACTTGATAAGTTACTGATATATTTGATGCCCACGGCAAATCATCTTTGCAAAGATAAGCGTCAGGCTCGAAATCAAATCCCAGCCGATAGGCGGCTTTAAATTTTTCTTGATAAAGATTGCTTACCACATTTTCAATTGGAATAAAATCTTTTGAATTTCGGGAAACTGTCGCAACAATTTTAACAGTCATGTTTACTTCTGTTGGGATTTCGTACGCAATTTGAAAATTCTGACCGTTATTTCCTACGAAAATACCCGTTTCAGTTCCATTGAAAGCGCAACCGGCCGAAACACACTCACCAATCGTATTAATGATATTTTGCTTCAGCTCGTCATATCCAGCCGCTGATTTGTCGACATCGCAGGCAATAAAGCATTTCCCGCGGTCGTCGACGTTATTAATGGGCATAACCGAAGCGTCAACACTCCATTTATTTTTTATTTCGTTAATAATTCCATTTGGTGAACTTTTTGGGTAGGCGATGGTTTTATTTATATACGAAATGTAGTCTTGAACTTTTGCTGCAATTGAGCCGATACCATTTTCAACGCCCATAATTAGCTGCATGCCGGGATAATAGAGTTTATGTAGGTTTGTGCCAACAAAAGTTTCAGGCGTGTAGCTGGTTTTATAGTTAAAATTTACGCTGTCAACCAAATCAGATAATATATCCTCTTCTGTTCGCGGGCTATATCCATTTTCAATATCAAAACTCATTGCGCAACCAACCCCTCAATTTTTTGTTCGGAAATTACGAAATTAAAAATACTTTCGAATGTTTCCGCCTGTTCAGTTAAACTTGTGACGGTTATCCCGTTGTCCGTCATTTTTTGAATGGCATAGGCTTTAAACGTTTCCGTTTGAATGATTACATCAGGGTCGATGAAGCGTTTTAAATCTATGCCGAAATTTTTATTATAGTATAACGCCCCCTCTTGCGTAGTCAAGAGATTCGAACCTTTGTAAACGATTGTATCATTAAAAAACGGCATGCCGTTATTGAAATCAACATCCATCATTTTATCATCGTCCTAAATAAAGCCACTTGCGCCATCGTTGCCTGAACTTCGGCTAATGTTTCGGCGATACTTGCGTAGAATGTTTCACTTACGATTTCGCCGCCCGCATTTGCCGGCAATATGCCAGTGGTTAACGTAGCCAACAAGCTGGTTATTTTCATGAGAGTATCGCTAACATACCCGGCTAGTTCTTTCATGTCTGGCGATGTATTCGGGATATAGGCAGCGTTTTCCTTATCAAAAACAACGACGCCTGTGCTTGCGCCACCCTCGCCAATTACTTCAACGTTTGAAACGGGAAACCCGTCAACAACCACTTCCCCGGCCACGCATCGAGCTGTCAATACTTCTGTCAAAATAACCCCCCAATTCCACTATCGTAATAAAATTTTTCAATTTTATACATGTTATGAACCATATCCCAAAAAGCCAAAAAGCCGCTAATTCTGCGCTGCTGTTTGTCGACAAAATACGCTTGGGGCAACTTATCAGTTGCGATAAAAAGTCCCTCGCCGTAATCAAGTAGTCCCCAAGTCGCCAGCGATGACGAAATGACGCCAAGTTGGACATTATAAGTCAGCTGGTTTTTTTTAAATATTTCTTCTTTTGCCCCAGCGTAATTTTTTATCATTGGCAGCCCGCTGACAAAATGGCCAGCCCAAACATAATCAGGAAAGCTTGCTAACGCTGGGAAAGTGTACGCTTCCCCCATTTTTTCGAGTTCGGTATTTAACCTTTCCCAGTTTTTCAGCTCTCCGACACTATCCGGGTAAAAATAATAAAATCCATTTATGCAATCAATCTTCATCTGGTAACTGCCCCCACCAGACATTGCGGTCGTCATCGAACCAAATTACATTATTTTTCATAGCTCGCGGGTTTACGTCGTTTAATCCCGGAAAAATCAACTCTTTGTTTATTAAAACGCCGTAGTCTATCCATTTGCAAATCATAAACGATAATTTGCCCAGATATTGCAAATCAACCTCGTAATATGCCTGCGGTACGCCTAGGGCATCGAAGTCATTTAAATTTGCAATTTTATAACCGTCTACCTGCATGATTTTCCCTAAATGTTAATTATATCGTCAACTTTATCAATTACCGTCGACGCTAAACTTTTTGACGCTACCGAACAAAACGACATTTCCACCTGATACATATTGGTATTTTCAATAGTTGTTTTGCGAAAACTGCTCAAGTATCCTTTTAACATAAAACTGCTATCGTAGTAAATAGTTATATAATATGGCATATCGGTAGGGTCTTCGCTGTCAATCAATTCATAAGCTTTGCCGGCCATGCTTAAAAGAGTTGTTGCAATTTCGTTGTCCTTTAAAACCCTGAAAGATATGTCGATGCTCTGGACAACTTTTCTTTGGAATGTCAAGCCGCCTATCGTCTGCATTTCGATTTTTACGTTGTCGCTGGCATTATCAGACATGACGCCGGTTGTTGCTTCATCCAAGTAAATTGGAACAGGAATGGGCACGCCAAACCCGGCTACTTCTAAGCCGGTTGAAAAGTTGAATATAATTACCGGACTTTCACCGCCAATCATTCGTAGATACTCCCGGTTATCCTGTTGTATTCCTCTTGTGTTATTTGGCCTGAACGAAGTTGCCTATCGGCTTCTGCCGTTTGCTTAAGCTGGGTGAAAATCTTTTCGAGCCAGCTAACTGTTTTATTCACGCCAGTAGCCGTCTTTTCCTGAACGGTTAACATTGTTTGGTTTACCTGCGCGGTCGTCTGGTAATTTTTCAACAACTCGTTCATGTAAACATCTTCGGCCATTCTATAAGCAGCCTGTTCGCGGACAGCGCCACCTCGCAAAATCTGGCCGCGTGTCTGCAAATTGCTATATTCCCGCTTAACCTCTTCAATCATCTGCTCGCGGGCTGATGCCATGCCGCGCGTGATTGCTTCATTGAATTTATTTTCATCGACGCCTGCGAATGCTTTGCTTGCCAAATCGCTTAAATCTACAGACAGCAATTTATTGATGTCTTGCGCTCCTTGCTGGCCGAATATTGATTCAGCTCCCAGCTGCCGCGTCTTGGGGTCTGCTGCCTGCAAAGAAGCAAGCAGCTGTAAAAATGTTTGCATATCTGGAGCTTGACCGCGGAATTGATTAAGAGGGGTGTTAAAACCTCGGTTTGTTTTATTCAACGTCTGCCTGAAAGACGAGAAAAGCGCGTCAAAATCTTGAACTCCGGCTATTTTCGAAAGCCGAGATAACTTCCAATATTCGGACGGCAGTAAATTATGACCGGCTGCGCGCGACTGTATATCTTTGTATTTGTCTAGAGTTTCGTCGATTGCGCTGTTCATCTTTTCTATATCATTCAAAACCGAATAGACGGCTCCCGAAACCAAGCCGGAAATTGCCAGCCGTTTTAGCCCTTTTTTTAATGAACTGCTGAACTTATTAGCAACTCGCGAAAATCTGCCGTTCAGCTCATCTTCCATTTTTCGGGCGTCTTGCTGGTCTAATGTAGCCTTGACTTTTATTAAATATTCGCCTGCCATTTCATACCGTCTATAAACGCTTTGTTAATAACTTCTTCAATCGTAAAATCACTTCTTGCTTTAAGTATATCATTGAAACTATCCGGCAAGTCAATCGAATAATTTTTTATTTTTTCGATTTGTGCCTTTGTTAAAAAAAAACTCTGATTTTAACGATTTCCATACAAACATCAATAATTATGTCGAACAGCTCTTCGATTTCTAAAGATGCCAAATTTGCCTTTTGGTAAGAAACCCCGTTTATATCTTTGGCAAAACAGCATATTGCCAATATCTCGTTTTCATCAATACCAGCGAAATAAAGTGACGTTTTAAATATTTCGCGCTGCTCGTCTTCCGTCATTTCTGAAAATCTCTTCAGAAATTCCGTATAGCTTTCTTTGGGCTGGCGGAATTCAGGCAACATAAAATAGGAGAATAAAAGGGTTTGCATTGCTTTAAATGCATACAACCCTTTTATTCCCTTTATTTCAGATACTTCAATCATGATTTCAGATTTGGTTTGAGGTTAAACGTTTCAAACGTCAATGTGACGTTGTAGGTTTCTTCACCCTCAACAATATCCTGCTGGCGGGGATACTCGTTCAAAATGCAGTCGTTTGCAATATAGCTTTCGCCGGTCGAACTGTCGATACAATAAACGGTCATCATCGTTTCATTGTCATAGGCGTTTTGAAGCAGCGTGAGCAAATCGCCACTTAAACCAACAGTGTTAATTGCGATTTCATCCGGCTGTTTTGAATTTTCCATATAGACGAAGCCAACTTTGTTTTTTGAGTTTGCACCTCTTGTTTTATGTTTACGGGCGTTTTTGGTAATGGTAACGCTGTCAACATCTTCGAAATCATATTTGATATTGTTGATAATTACGCCATTTTCAGAGTGCCATAGCTGTATCATTTTTTATTCTCCCTGCGTAAGAATTGAGTTCAGGCGCCACGTTGCTTTTGGCAGCGGAGCGGTAATGTCTGCTTCCATGATAAAATCGTCACTGCCAAGGCTAACACTAATTTGAATTTCACCAATCTGGCCGGTTGCAGTGTATTCGTCAGCAACACCCTGAAGATGGTCTTGTAATAACACAGCTTCGGCCGTGGTGTAATCGGGCTTGTTTAGGTTTATCCATGAAAGCGCAGCACCCTGAAGCTTCAAAATCAGTTCTTCGGTTGCATACGGGGCATGAATAGCAATCGCTTTGTTGTTTTTGCCGCCTACGCAGAAAAACGCCAGACGGTTTCCAAATTCTTTTGAGGTAAGAACAAAGTTCGCACGTAAATTAAACAGAGCGTCTGCACTTTCATAAGTATTAACATTATCACTTTGCGGCATACTGATAAACTGCTGTGAACTCCACAAAGTATTAGCGGTGTTAAGCAGAGCACCGAAAGCCTGATACATATTATTGCCCTCGGCATTGGCAGTTTGATAAAAGAAAGAGTTATTTTCCATTTTGTTTCTTTCTTCCACAAGGACATCATCATTTGAAGCACCGCCGACGACTCCGCGGTATCCGTCCGGCAATTTTAAGCTTTCCAGAGCATCATCGCCAAATTTCGGGTCAATCAAAATCGTAAAAATTTCCAAATCATCTAAGCCGGTAATCCCGCCAGCTACAGACATGTCCAAATCTGCCAATGGCAGCGCATAAAAAGAGGTCAACCCCCCATCCTTTAGAGACATCGGCGCGGTTGCATCCGTGATTGCGGATAGGTCGCTTTGTGTTGTAATTTTTACCACCGTTTTGGGTGTTTCCGCTGTTTTTTGCGGAACAACAACTAAAACGTTGTGCAAATATTCCGTGCTCGGCGCTGGAATTGGAGCAACTTGCGTTACCCTCATAACGTAATTAAGCAAAACATCATCCATTTTTTAGGCCTTTCAAAAGATTTGATATATAGCTGGTTATTTTAAACCCCTTGGTTTTCTTTGCCGGGTCATATTCTAAATTAACCCGATAAATAAAACTGATTTCCGTTTGGTTGAAGTAACTTTCCATGTCAGGATATTTCACATTATCTTCGCGGTCAAATAAAAAAATTCTATTTACAATTTCTTTCAGTTCTTTGTTTTTCGAAGCTTCCCACAATTTATTTTTGAAAAACCCTGTTTTATAGGAGCCGTGAGCGCCCCAAAGCCCCAAGCTGCCGCGAACTCTGAAATACTGTTTGTTATAATTTACGACTTGTTTGACGTCTGAAACGTCTACGTATAAAGCCCCTTGCTCCCACCCATCGCGGACGCTGGCAAATAATATTTTTTTGATGCCAAAAATTTTCCTGAAATCATCAGTCAACTGTTTTTTATACATGACCGGTTAACCTCGCTTTTACGTTTTTGAAAAGCTGGCCGGTGCGCATGAGGAGTTTATTAAATCCTTTTTCTATGGCGGTTTTTCTTGAGTTTTTGCCGTAATCTCCGCGCAATATTGGATTTCTCACAACCGCCTGCATGGCGTTCTCAATGCGGCGTCTGTTGTTCTTGCCGTTCATGATGTCCACCATGAAATTTATTACCCAAATCAAGTCTTTGTTCTTTTTCAACAAAAACGGCTTGCGGAGCCACTTAAACATTTCGTCCATTTCTGAAGCTACGGAGTTTAATGTTCCGTCAGGCTCGTTATTATGGCGGAGCAAATGTAACCCAGCGTATTGGTACCATGATTTTGCATATACAGGCTTGCCGTCCCTTGTACCTATTTTTCTTTTTGCAACGCCGAAATGCGGCTTGTTCTGCAAAATTCCCACATCAAATTTGAATTTGTCGACTTCGCCGCTGATAAACTTGTCCAATCCTTTTCCCTCTATGACTTTTCGACTAGCTCTCATAGTGGGCACCCCAAAAATACATTGTTAGGAATTTTCTTTTTTAAATTCACATCCACACCGTGAAATTTTGCATAATAATTTAAACGCTCAACATCGTTACCCGCTGCGCCACGTTTATTCAAGATTTCCGAGAGCGAGTTAAAAAAGTCAACATCTTCATCATGAGGTTTGCACCAAAGCAACCTTTCTTCTGTCGGTGTCAACAACGACAAATTTAACTCTGCTAAAATTTGGTTTGCTTTTTCGATTAACTCGCTCTCATCCATCTTTTTTTGCCTTATTTCTTACGGCTGTACATAGCGGCAGCGGCGGCAGTCTTAATCGTAATAGGCTGCTCGATGCCTGCACCTTTTTCTTCGATGTCAACCATGGTCGAACCAAGTTCGAAGTTGCCCCAAAAATATTTATCCTCGGGATTATAGCCATTTTCAGACATAATCGGGAGTCTGGTATAGTTCAGGGTAACAAGGTTCTGCGAAAAGACTTTGAAGCCCATCGAGTCGCCGGTAAGGACAATTTCAGGAACAACAACAAAGTTTGCTTCCGGCCACGCCTTTTCGATGATTTCGCGGATGGTTGCGCCATTGTAAACAATCTTATCCAGCATACGAACAAGCTGACCCCCGTATACATAAACAAGGACGTCGGTCGATGCCGTATATTCGCGAACCTGCTGTTTAAGGCCAGAAATAACATCAACAACCTGATTTGCCAGTCCCATAATATCAGCGGTTGCGTCGATTTCAACGCTGCCATTTACGACGTTGTTTGGGTCATTATTTGTCAAAATGCCGTTGTTCAAACCATCGCCGTAAAGGGTAATGTTGTCAAAAATCATCGAATAACCGCGGATGATTTTAGACACCAGTTCGGGGATACGGTTAAAGTTGAAGTTATACACTGACTGGGTAATTTTCGCGCCTTTAACATATTTGTTGAAGACTTTCGAAGTTTCATTTGCTTTAATCGATGAAACTTCCGTCTGTCCCATCGTCAAATTCTGCGCGATGATATTGTCACGTTCAACATCCAGCCGCTTAAACACAACCTTAACGTCGTTTGTCATGTCGTGTTTAATCTGGCGGGAAATAGCCAGCGCAACCGGGTTGTAGGAAAGCTGTACAGCCCTCAAATATTCTTCGGTCGTGCGTAAAGTAGAAATTACATCAGTTGTCATCGATTAGCTCCCCGGTGCCGCTGCAGCTCCAAGAACTCCCATAGGAGTCGGCATATCGATACAACAAGCGTTGTAAAGTTTGCCATCCGAAGCCATACATTTAACAATAGCCACGTCTTTGGCAAACGTAGCATTAATTTTGAGGTTGCCCTGGTCGGCTTTTCCTGTAAAAAGTCCGGTCGTCGGAACCACGTAAACCGGCGCAAAAGCCCGCGGGGCGGCATCCTCAGCACACTGGACGTAAATTTTGCGTCCGCTTGCGACGACATCGCCTGCCGCCAATCCCTGTCTTCCAGCAATGCCGGTCGGGTTGTGCCCGCTTGAAAGAAGTTTCACGCCGTCGTTATCTTCATAAACAGCCAGTCCCTCAAAAACTTTTTCGGCATATTTACGCGATACAATCTGGTCGGCGTTTCCTCTTTCGTAGGGCGTAGCAAGAATTTTTGTCATTTATTGCCCTTTCTGAAATTTTTTTCCTAAATCAAGGAAACGTTGTTCAAAAGCACTATTTTCGGCCGTGCTAATTCCGCCGTTGTTTTGGAGCTGTTCAGCTTTGCGGGATAAAATTTTATACTCCGCTCCAACTTCAACAATACTCCAAAATCTTTTTGACTGCGCTTCTTTTTCTTTTTCTGTGAAACTTTCGAAGCGCGCAACTTCACTTTTCATACTTGCCGGCAACTTTTCGATATTTTCTTTGTATTTAATAAAAGCGTCAATAATGCCTTTTCGGATGGCATTTGCTTTTTCAGTCGAATTTTTATAGTTGCGTTCATTGGCCGTTTTAATTATGGCCGCCGTTTCTTCCGGCAAAATATTTTTGTTCTTTTCAACAAAGTCAGAAATTGAAAGATTGAATTTTACGGCATCTTCAATCTCTGCACTTTCTTCTTTTTCCGCTTTTTCAGCGTCAATTTTACGGCGGGCGACGTCTGCAATATTCTCGTCTTCCACCTTTTCTTCTTTTTTTCCAATCAAAGCTTCGAACTGCTCACGCGTAAGCGTAATAGTTCCGGCCGTTTCGGTTTTATTTTCTTCTGTTTTTGTTTCTTCGGGCATTTTTATCACTCACAATCAAATTAAGTTCACGCTGTACACTTTTAACTTTATCTTTTTTTATAAGATTTTCAAGCTTATTTTTTTGTTCATCTGTTAAGGCTTCATTATCAAGCGGATTTTTTCCCAAAAAATAAGCTCCGCATTTGCAGCCGTAATCATCGTTTGGAAATTCACCAACGCCGACTTTTCTTATTTCCCCATAAAGAAGCTGGTGCTCTGGCCGCGGCTCTTCGGACGAGGACGGCAGCCATATGTAATATTCACCGGCATGTTCATCTTTTAATTTTTGTGACTGTGAATAAACTACTAAATTCTCCACGCGCGTTTTTAACAACTTTTCACCGTTGGCCGCCTTTGCTTCCGGCCTTTTGGCATTTTCTTCTTCAAGCTTTTTTTCTTTTTTGCGGTAAAAATCAATTGTCCGTTTGTAGCTGTCTTTCAATTCTTGCTCGTCAAGCGCCGCGGCTGTAACCAGCGCGCGGAGCAATGTACGCTTGATTGAGAAATTTTTTCCAAGCAGACGTTTTTTAAAAAATCCGTCTGGCAAAACTCTCTTCAAATATTCGGCAGGCAACCATAAATTAGTCATCTTCACCTAACATATACTTGACAAATTTTTCCAGCTGTTCATCGCTTACGGCTTCCGAACTTTCAAGGTACGGGATAACTTTCGCAAGCTCTGCCGTTTTACGATAATTGTCAGTGATAAATTCAAGATTGATTTTATAAAGACTGTCGCAAATAGGCTTAAACACGGAGTAGAAAAAGACTTTTATTCCGTTTTCATCGGCCGTCATCTCCGCTTCTCCGGTTGAATTCATGCCATTTTTGATTATGCCGGTGACAAACCCTGTTGATACCCCAAGCTCTCCAGCAATCAGCTGGCTGTAAAATTCAATGGCATTTTGAACAGGCTCAACATTTACGTCCGGCAGCTTTAGTTCGTCATCCTTTGAAATTAAAACGGCGCGGCCAGCAAGCACACTATCAACCACCTGTTTGGCTTGCGATTTCCATTCGTCATTGGAGTTGTTTGCCTGCGTTTCTCTTAACTTGTCAGCCTTAAACTGAACAGCTCGCGACAAGCCAAGTTGCGCGTTTGCAGAAAGCAGCGCAGAGTAGAGCAAATTCAGATACTCCGCAATTATGCAGCTTCTATAATAACGTTCGAAGTTTATGTATACACCTTTATCCGAACGTGTCATTTTTCGGTAATCGTTAAGAATTTCTGCGAACTTCTCGCCTAAGGCTTCCTGCGCAACGTTTGTCGATTTGTCATAAGAAATTGCCATTGTCCGTTGTTCAGACATTGAAATTGAAATAAGCCGGATGACGCCGCGGGTGTTATATGAATTCACAGCTTCGTAATTATTCCATAAAGTTTTTTCCTGATTGTCTTTAAAGCCGCGGCTGCGGTTATAGCACTGCGTCAAAAGATTTTCGTATATACTGATAAGTTTGAAACGCACAAAATCTTGTCTGCACAAACCGAACGGGAAAATTTCCGGCAAAAGAATAACATCATTTAACGTCTGCTTGCGATTTCCCCAAAAGCTAAAAATCCCGGCCATTTTTTATAAACCCCTAATGTAAACTATTAAACTTGAAATTGCGTCTGGCGCGTCATCGTGTTTTGAATTGTATTCGTAATTTTTTGTTTGTTCAATAAAAATTTTCTGTGCGCGGGCAAGTTCGGGGGGTAATCCGTTAAGCCGTGACAGCTTTAAATCTGGAGAAAAAGCTGCTGAATTTAAGATTTTTGTGTACTTGTTCATAGTGGTGTTATAGCCAACGCACGGCATTCCCTGCTTACGCAATTCGTTGACCGGCAAATCACCCAAACCGTTTGTTTCAATAACCGTATGGCTGATGTTCATTATTTTGTTGATTTCCAACAATTCGGCCGTGCAGTCGTACCATGCTTTTTCGAAACAAAAACCGGTAAGAACAAAGTCGCTTAAGTTACGGCCACCGCAAACGATGGCGGTATAATCTCGGCCTTTATGGCTGGGGTCTATCCAGCAAATAGTCTCTTTCGCAGCAAAATCTACTTCTTTAACCAAGCTGAACGGCATCTTCAAATCGTCCATGATATTTAAAAAATATGACGCCTGTATGGAAAATTCATCAACGCCAGCGGCTCTCTGCGCGTCTATATCAGGGTCAAGTTCGGGAATTTCTCCATATTTCATTAATTTTGTGGGCACGATGTCGCGCAGGGCTTGATACAAATCCAGCTTATGGACAGGCTGGCCGACAATTCCAACATTCATGGTTAATTTACAAACTTCTTCATACGTTTTTTTTACAGCTAACCGTTCAGATTCACTTGCGTCTTTTGGAGTGATAGGGTCTTCCATGATAACTAAATCTGGATGTCGGCCGCGCAAACCTGAACTTTTCACACTTAGACTTTCCATATTTGGGTCTTTGCCGACACAACCGGTTGTTCGTAAAACAACTTCACTTTTGTTTTTAAATTTTACCCCAGCACGAACAAGCACCTCCCGAACTTCTTTCACGATTGCCTGCCCGCGGGATAATTCTTTTGCTATTAATAAAATCTTAAAATTGGGATTATTTAAAATTGCTTCGGCGCTGCCCATGATGACGGCGTAATCAGTTTTTCCGTAGCCGCGTGAGCCAAGTAGCAAGTGCACACCTTGCGTTTTAATCAAAAAATCTTTCATTTCGATTTGTTTTTGGAACGGCCGCGGATAGCCGGCCAATTCGCATAAATCGAAGAAATCCAACCGCTTTTTTTCCTTACCGCCAAAATCAAAATTTAGATTAAAGTCGAAGTCAAACCCCATTTTGTCCAAAAACACCCCTAAAAAAATAACTTGTTGTCCCTTTTTCCCGGCATACTATACAAATTTTTCGTAAACGGTAGACAAAATTACTTCTTGAAAATCTCCGCGAACCCCTGTATCATATCCTTTAACTCAAATACTTCCATTTCATGCAAACGCTTGTCCAGCTCAATTATCGCGTCTTTGAACAACCTTTCGAACAGGTGGGTTGCGTCTACGTCCGTCAAATCTTGGCCGCCCTCGTTTAGGATTTCTGCGACCATCCGCCCGGCTACCTCTTTTCTTTCTTTCTCTTCTTTTTTCTGGCTACGTTTGTTGGTGTGTGTTTGGTTTGGCTGCTTTTTCTCATTGGCTATTTGCTGGCATAATTTGTTGACACAGGGCAGAGAAATTTTCAACAAGGCTGCTATCGTGCGCTGATTGGTTATGCCTTGTTTTATTAGCACGCGAACCTTGTTTAAATTTTCTTTTGTTCTTTTCTGCATTTTCAACGCGTTACCGTGTTTTTTTTGTTAAAAATTTTAATATTTTAAATTATTGTTTTTTTTATTGCTCTTGTCAAGAAAAAGCCCCTTGCGGGGCTTTCTTTTTTTTGATTACTTAAATAAATCATCAACCTTAAATTTGCTCTTGTGCAAAAACTTATATTTTGCCAAAAAGCCCTCAAGCGAACAGCACCACAGGCAGCGCCCCTCGTCCGTAACGCCCGACACCATCGCGTCTTTGACGAAGCTAACCCAAACACAACGTCTATAATTGTGTTTTAAATCCTCTTCCTCCCACACATCTCCGACTTCTGGAATTTCTCTACTCATCTTTTTTGTTATCGTAAAAAGTTACTTCATCTTTTTGGACAGGGCGGCAATTATGCCATACTGCGCCGTTTTTACTTTTGAAACTTGTAACGCATGTGTCTATTTCAAAAGCTTCCAGCGTAGCAATAAAATTTTCATCATTTTCGTCATCCCAAAACCAGCATAGACAGTTGTTTTCAATAATATAGTTCCAGTCAATAGGCTCTTTGTAAAATTCCCAATTATCAGATGAAAGACTTTTGGCAGAAAAATTATACATAACTTGATTATGGTAGCCATAAATCAGGCCATTTTTATAATAAAGATAGACTTTTTCAGGCCAGTGTTTTTTCCTAATCTTTGCCCCTTTTCTGAACTCGGGCAGCAGTTCTTCTAAATATGACATTTCTTAAACTCCTTGATGTTCGCACAAAGCCAATAAAGCTTTGTCTTTGTTTCCAGTTTCTAACATAAATTTGTCAAAATAAAACATTCCTAAAGCCGACGAGCTTAAAAAAAGTTTACGTTCCTCATCAGTGAAATAAGGATAATTGCCCCATTTTATTTTGCGTTTAATCAACCGGCATACAGACCGGTCAAACATTGCTCCTTTAACCATTCCGCCGCACCTTTTTCCCTGACCTCTTAAATTATCTCGAAAATCTAGATAATCGACTTTTGTCCATTCTTCCTCATAAGTCTGTCCGGCTTTAATCATTTTTCAATGTTCCTTTCGTCATATATTTTCTTGGCCTTTTTATAAGCTGCTTTTTTCGTCTTGCCGGTGGCATAATAACCGCCAACGCTGACATACCATTTTCTTTTTAATTTTCTTGGATGAACAAATTCCCCATACAGCCAATCATAAAATATCGGTTCATATTCCACTTCGTCAGCTTTAATCGTCATTGCTTTGCTCTATCACCTTAATTTCTTCATCAGTTAATGGTTTGCTGGTTTCAAAAAAACATTCATCACATATATCTTCTTCGTTCAAACGAAGCGGACGCCCGCAAATAGCGCAATATTCATATCCAAAATATATGTCTTCTTTAGTAAGCTTCTTATCATTCATTGTTCCTCACTTTCGCCGAGAGCGGCGTTGGCCGCCCGAATTGTTAAAGGGTTAAAATCATAAAGCTAGCACCGGGCGAACGTAGCTATAGATGCCCTTATGGTCGTTGCTGTACAAACCGTAACTGGTGGTAAGGTACGATAGCCACGCCAATAGGCTGTCGTACTCCGACGAAGACCAGTACCAGTTTTTTTTCAACGGCTCGCCGCCTGCTTTGATGAGGGCTTCGTTTACGGCGTCCAAATTTTCGGCAATCGCCATCCAGTCTTCTTTTGATGGAATTCCTAATTTTACGGCGTCATGCCAATTCATTTGTTTCGGCTCATCATGCAGCGCCAGCACAATCGTCCGGCCGTTGATAGTGGCGGCGCGAACGCCGACCGGCTGGCCGTTCTTTTTAACAATCATCACTCTGAATTTTGACATTGTTTATTTCCCAATTGTTAAAGGGTTAAAATTATAAAGCGAGCACCGGAAGAACATAAAAGAGATTGCTGCCCTTACTGGCGTAGCCCAAACCGCTGGTACCAAGCTTCGCACCCCACGCGCGGTAGCTTGAGTACTCCGAGGAAGACCAGTAATTGCCGTTCAACATCTTGCCGCCAGCGTTTCTTATCATTTTGTTGATAGTACTTAAGTTATCGCAAATAAACTCTAGTTCATGCTTCATCGGCAGCCGGCAGTAGTGTTCTTCACACCATATTTTTGCGTCAAACCAGTCCATTTTTGCTGGCGCGTCTACCAACGCAAGGTCAAAATAATGCTGGTTATCAATGTAGCAGCGGATAGCGACAGCTTTGCCATCTCTTGCTATGGTTGCCATTGTGCCGGCGGTTTTTGCCGGCTCAAAAGCTAGATTATCCTCATAATCAGGGGTGTTATTTGACATTTTCGATTTTCCTTTTTAATTAACCTACCCAGTTGATAACAACTTTATAGCCAGCATACGCCTTTTTGGCATTTTGCTCGAACCACTTTTTGGTCGAAGCCGGGTAGATGATTGAATTTTCTTTTGCCGCGGTGTTGCTATCATCCAATTCGCGATAGTAGCCTGAAATCTTGCTGGCAAATACGAATTTATATTTTTTCATGGTTTTTACTCCTTTTTGTTAACTTATACTAGTAATATAACACTAGGCGGATAACTTGTCAATAGGTTTTTTTATTCTATTGCACTTTTAAATATTTTTTTGTTAAATCCTGTTAACGTTTTGGTCGTGCAATAAGAAATTATCATTTCTTTTGTAATCCCTTTTTCTTTTGCGTTGTCAATAATGTTTTTCATCGACAATTTTGCTTCTTCAACCTGTTCAAGAAAATCAAGATACCTGTCGCCAAGCGCAATCAATTCTTTTGTCGCTTCTTTTTTGTTTTTTTCGTCTGCTTCGTCCAAAACCTCTTCCATAGTCGATTTTCCCTCCTTTAAATTGTTGAGTTTTTCCAAAATGTAATCGGTAATCGGTCGCTCATTTCTTTCTATTTTTGAAATATAATCTTCGCTAAAACCGATTGCTTCGGCTAATTTTTTTTGAGTATAGCCCTTTTCAATTCTGAATTTTTTAAATTCTTCACTAGTCATATTTTTTTCTCCTTATCGTAAAAATTGAATTATGAAATAGAGCGGCATAAACGTACAGGCAAAGCCGCAAAACCAATAAAAAAAATTTTCAAGCATTTCTTAAATCTTTCAAAAATTGTTTGACTTCCTCATATTCTTGAAGTGTCAGGTATAAAAGTCGGCCGCGAAGTCCTTTTTTTAAAAGCTTTGCGCGGTAGTTCTTCATGGCTTTTCGGGAAATCTCCCGTTTCTTTTCAAGCTTTTCATCTTTTTCAGACATTTTCGATTATCCTTTCAAGTTCAATTAGAGCTTCGTTTTTTTCATTTCCAAAGATTTGGCGGAGTTCTTCCGTCAAATCCTGTTTTGCTTCTTCGAGAGCTTCATTTTGGTCGACGAAAATATAATCGTCGACGTCGTAAGTTAAACTGTCTTGATTGTAATATCTTTTGGCGTTTACTTTCAAAAGTTCAAGCTGACGGTCATAAAGCTCCGCGGCAATTCCTGATTTTACATTATCCATATTAACCTACCCAGTTGATAATTACTTTATAGCCGGCGTATGCCTTTTTTGCGTTCTGCTCGAACCACTTTTTGGTCGAAGCCGGGTAGATGATTGAGTTTTCTTTTACCGCAGTGTTGCTATCGTCCAGTTCGCGATAGTAGCCTGAAATCTTGCTGGCAAATACGAATTTATATTTTTTCATGGTTTTTACTCCTTTTGGTTAACTTATACTAGTAATATAATATAAGTCGGATAACTTGTCAATAGGTTTTTTCATAAATTGTATATTTTTTTTTCAATGAAATTGAATACATGTCCAAAAAGCTGTATGGTATTCGTATTTTTCCCCTTTCAACGCAAAAAATAAAAGCACCTTTTTCCGGCCGAAACTTGATAATTCCGCATGTTCGCAAGCTGCTTGAATAGACTATATCGTTTGTGTATATCTTTTTTTGGTCGACATCCAGTCGCCCAGAAAAAAAATCAACGATGAAAAACTTCTTTTTTCTCCTGTCGGTTGTGTTACAAGTTATATTTCCTCGGTATAATTCGCCACCTTGGCCTAAAAAATACCCGCCAGACGGGAAGTCAACAAACTTTTGCCGACTTCCCAGCCGATTAAATTCGGCCACCCTAAAATCCACCGCCTAAAATCCTAATTTCACGAATTTCTTTTAAGCATTTTTCAAGGTTCCCGCTGTTTTTCCAAAAAAACAACGCTACTTCTTCTGGCTCGGTTACACCTATGCAGCGTAAAAAATACCTTTCGTTACCGCACAAATGTAACATCTGATGGCATTTTTGGCATAATGGCAGCGTAAATCTGTCATCATTTTTAGTTGCCATGCCTTTGGATTTTACTTTGGGAATTAAAAAATCTTCCTCACCCATTTTTTTTGGCAGATATATTTGATTTACTCTAAGTAAATGATGGTGTGTCGGATTTTGGCAGCCACACCGCAGGCAAATTAAGCTATCTATAAATTTCAAATGATTTTTCATGTTAATTCTCTCCTACCAAATTTAAAATTTCTGCAAACGATTGGGGAAAATCCTCGTCTTTGAAAAAGAGGTTATCCACGTCAACCGACTCCAGCCAAGCCTTTTTTAAACCATATTTATTTAAATATTCTTTGAAAATTTCAATTCCTTTTTGGAATTGGCCGCGTGCCAGCCGGTAAAGGTCAGGACAATGCTCTTCATCGAAAATTTTCACTTCCGCCTGTGGATAATTTTTATTGATAAACACAACGCCGGGCAATATGTCGGTTACATTACGCCATTCACGCCAAAACTTGACTTGCTCGTTATTCCCGTGTACTTGATTTTCGCAAAACCCTTTTGCCGCGGCGATTGCTTCGCGATAAATAAAAAGCTGAATAAATGTTTTGTATTTAAAAAAGTACTTTTTGCACCAATCAGAAAAATTTTGACCCTGCGAATTTACAGATTTTAAATCCCAGAATTGAATTAATTTTATGTAGTCAATCCTTGCTTTGCAGGAGATTCCGGCATACTCAAAAAATATGCTTACTTCTGGGTAACCCTCTTCAAATATTTTGCTGTCAAGAACTTGCCCCGGCCGCGAAAGATACAATAAATTATTTGCTATATTTTCGGCCAAATCAAAAGTGACAATTTGCTTTTTTTGCGCTTGTGCCCATACCCGATAAGCTTGACTTTTCCGGCTTACCCCTCTGATACTTTTAGGCTCAATAACATAACGTTCGGAAAATTTCTCATTTTCCAACACGCATGTATGATATATTTTCCCCTCAAAAAAAGCAGGCGTTTTCTTTTCTTCAAAATTCGGGTTTAGCCGGCTGCCGAACCAATATTCGGTTGGGCTTTTCAATATAGTTGAAATACCCGAAAAATCCAGCCTTTGCTCTTTGAAATACTCTTCTTCGGGCAGGTCGAAATAAATCCCATTTTCCATAATTTTTTACTCCTAGTTGTTAATAACACAGATAATTAATAATCATTTTTTTGCGAATGTCAATAATAAAATGTATATCTTTTGTATTGACAATAATATACAGTTGATATAAATTCTTGTTGTTTTTTTAATTTATGGAGTGAAAAAAATGGAAAATCTTATCAACCCTGTTGAAATCAAAGCACGTGAATTTTTGTTGAAAATCCGTTCATCCGAAATTATCAACGAGGGCGACAACCTAAAAGCTTGCGAGTTGCTTAAAGAAATCAATTCTTACAACAAAACCGTAAAATCCTTGAAATCCGCCGAAGAAGCGCCGTTCAAATCTTCTTTGAAAGAAATAACGGAAAAATACAAAAACGCCTTGGATTTTTTGGCGGAAGCTGAAAAACTTTTACGTTCAAAAATCTCTGATTATGCCGAAATAAAACTTGAGCGTCTGCGTGAAATTCAGAAATTAGACACCAAACGCGCGGAAGAAATCGCGATAAAAAAGCTTGACGAGTTGCAAGCTTTAAAAGAAAGTGCCGGAGATTACGACGAGGTAACAAAAGCGGCGTTAATTTCTTCAATCGATAGCAAGGTCAACGCCGTTATTGAAGAAATTTCTACAGCAGACGAAATATCTGTCGGCAACTCTATGACAACGTTTCGGAAGTATATCACTTTTGAAATTGTCGACATTACAAAAGTTCCGGCTGAATATCTTTCGGTTGACACAAAAGCAATCAATCAGGCAATTCGCAACGGTGTTCGCGACATCCCCGGATTGAAAATTTTTGAAAAACTTTCTACTGTTATGAGGTAATCTATGAAAAAACAATATTGTATCAGACTTGATGAAAAAGCGGTGGAAGAGCTTAATAAAATTGCCTACCTTGAAAATCGTACGCGCAATAATTTGATTGAACTTATTATTGAAGTTTTCATCAAAAATTATTTTATTGACAAAAACAAATTAAATAATTAAAATTTAATTGTTTTTACTCCTACCGCATTAAAAAAACGTCTACGTTTCTCTTCCGTAGGCGTTTTTTATTGTGCTTCATGCAATTCTTTTAAGCAATCAAGCGCTTGTCCATAGGTAACCACTGAATAAATACAGTTATTTTTGCTGCGCGGCTGTTCAACTGTGCAGCCACTCAAGAATATCAGCAGGGATAGCACGATTGACACAATCGCAACCGCTCTTTTCTTCCTTTGCTTCTTTTTTTCTTCGTACAGCGATTTTCTTTTGTGTTTCGATAGATTTATCATCTTTTATCTTTTTCTCTTTCTCTGACGTAAAAAATGCCGTTTCCTGCGCAATTCTTTTTTCTTTCTCCGATTGCCATAGATTAAAAAAAATCAAATTGCCTGAAATTAAGGCGGCTATTGCAAGTTTCAAAGCCATCCTAAAACACCCAAAAAAAGGCGGACAGCTGCGTCATACTGCCCATTAGCGATTAAAATTCCTGCAATAGCCATGATAAATAAAATTATCTGCCACGTTCTTTTTTTGCTGAATTTCATGCAACCCCGCAAAAAAACAAGTGCTTGCCAATTTGCAAATCTGGAGTTCTGCCCTTTGCCCATGCGGGGTTAGTTCCAGAAACGCAATAATGGCAGGCGCCGCAAACAATATCTTTATAAATTCCAGAGATGTATTTTTCGGCCACATCTACACATTCGCAAAAAACTTTATCTGTTTCAGAAACATTATTGATTAATTCAAAATTAGGGTCGTTTTCATTCCAACAGCTGAATTGGTGAAATTTTGAGCCTTTCACGCAGAACTGGCAGGTTTCTGCGATGGTGTCGCCGGCAAACCATTTCCCCGATTTATACCTGTTCAAAATTACAGATGCAACGGCTCTTTTGCCGATTTCACTTTCGCCGCGCGCTTCTCCGTAAATCGTCCGTGCAAGAATGTCAACATCTTTTGACCGATACATGTCATATCCTTTCTGAAATTTCTACAAATATTATAAAAATTTCCAAAATGAAAATCAATAAAAAGATGATTGCGATTTTTAAACTATGCACGCCAGCAAAATCCCTAAATATCCGCCAAAAATCCACTCTCCCCAATTCCAGCCGGCTTTTCCCAAGGGATAGAGTTTTTCAAGCAAGCCACCAATCCAATAACAAACACCCATAGCAAGCCCCGAAATCATCATTGACAAGCTGCCAAAATATAATCCCCACAAAAAAGTAATAATTAGGCCGGTCAGCGTTACCCCGCAAAATCCGAACCATTTCGGGTAATTGTACAAATAGATTTTTTTCCCTTTTATCGTAACGTGCAGCGGATAAAGTAAGTCATCAATCAATTCACATTCACGATACTGGACAAGGTTAGGGTTAAGTTGGCCGCCCTCAAGCAGCCGGCCGATGTAAAGCCCCCAACCATAAAGCTTATAGCTTGTGTAACAGGCGATTGCACCGACGGCCGCCTTTTCAAAATCGTGAAAATAAATGTAGCCGCATACGCCAAAAAAAAGCGCATACCATATTTTTTTAATTGGCATACGCTCAAACAAACCGCCGCGAACTCTCCACAAAAAAGCAGAAATTGCTGATAACAAATAAATCATGACTACCCCCATTCGATTATTTTGTGCTCGGGAATTTTGTTTAATTCCCTTTTTAACATTTCAACCTTGTAATTGTAGGCTTCCGTCAAATCTCTTTGATACTCAAGAAAATTTTGACCGTTCGGCATATAGCATAAGGCCGGGTTTACCCTCGGGTCTGGCGCTTTATCCGGCCGATAAATTAACACTTTCATTTTTTTACTCCATGCTTCAAACCCTCTGATATGAGGTTTGTTTTTATCAACTGCAAATCCGTTGAAATTCCGATTAGCTGGCGGTTGATGTCGGCTAATGTCTGCGCCGTTTCACTTTCAATCCTCGCTTGGTTTAATTCGCATTTGTCAATTCGACTTTTCAAGTTGTGGATGTCGGAAGTGTTTACGATTTGCTGGTTATAAAAAAGAAAACAGCTGTACAAAAAAGCACCGCCAATTATTATCAGTCGGTAATTGTGGGTAACTTTTCTTGCCAGCTGTTCAATCTCTCTTGTCATTCGGCAAACTCGGCAAACGTCGGCAAATCAATGTTTATCTCGTTTACTTCCTCTTCTGTTTCAGCCATTTTTTTATCCTTTTTTGTTAACTCTATTAAAATCATATATGCCTGATTATATGTTTGTCAATATGTTCCGCACAACAAATATTATG
>ENA-UOJJ01002657-UOJJ01002657.1-human-gut-metagenome-genome-assembly--contig:-CS66-NODE-2657-length-21392-cov-89.862914_pt1 | contig 21392 bp, 20 predicted proteins | sample MGYA00242343_ERZ723890 | MGnify/ENA metagenome assembly ERZ723890
TTGCTTATTATCCGCACCCAAAAAGTTGCATTTATAAGTTGAACTCAAGATATCTTCTTTTGACAAATCGTCTTTAAACAATACGTCGTACAAAGAAAGCTGTTCATCATTTTCAAATCCCTCTCTGAGGTAACGCTTTTCTTCTTCCGACAACTCTTCTGTAAGGTGTATCAAATCTTCAAAAGTCTTTTCAATGCTTGCCCTATTCTGTTCAGCATTATAGTTGTGAATGATTTCCTGATACTTCTCGTAGAAATTGATTCTGGAAGGATTAGCTGCCATCATCTGAGCAATACGTTCCTGCAGTAATTCCTGGATATCTTTCATTATCAGATTCTTTTCTTTCTTTTTTGCAAACTCCCGCCTGAGTAAATCAAAGTCGATTTTACTGATATCAAAACGACGGTTCGAACCACTTTCCGCTACTATATTGTCAGCATCCAGTTCCAAGTGCTCATCAACAATGGCATTAATCGCTACGCTTAGATTAGTGATGTCAGCATGTTTGCGTTTTTTCTGCAACTCTTTGTAAATTGCTTCAAGTGCATCCTTACTCTGTTTCATTTCCTGCGTGATATCATCACGATCGAGGAACTTCCATAATTTCAGCAAAGTAGTGATGTATGTACAGTAGCTTTTACGTATTTCAATCGGTTCACATACAGTGTCTGCCCCAGTTCTCAACAGCGACAGTTTCAAGAATGTATCAGCATCAATCAGTTCCTGCAGTTCAAAATCATGTTCTTTAAGAAAAGCAGTAGCCGCAGAGATTGTCTCTGCCACATGCTTAATCAGCTCCTGTTTGTCAATTGTCGGATCATTGCTACCGGCTCCACCTTCCGGACTGGCTGTATAATCTGCCAATGCTTTACGAAGAGCCTTTACAATTCCTATATAATCTATGATCAAGCCATTGTCTTTACCGTCAGCCACACGATTTGCACGTGCAATAGTCTGCATCAACGTATGGGCTTTCATGGGTTTGTCAATATAAAGGCATGAAAGCGACTTGACATCAAATCCGGTCAGCCACATGGCACAGACAAATACCACACGCAATGGATTCTCTGTGTTTTTGAACTCTTTGTCAAGCTCGCGTTTCTCCATTTTTTCGCGATGTGGCAAAATATCAAGTCCCCATTTCCGGAATGCCTGTATTTCGTTCTGCTCTTGCGAAACGACAACAGCCATTTCCGTTTGTTGCATCCATTCCAGCTTACGTTTCAGCTCCTGTACTTCCTGTTGATACATGGATTTGGATATCTGTTTTTTCAAAGCCTCTATTTCTTTCTGCCAATATTCCTGGACATAGTTGTACATGCGTACGCAAGTCACCTTGTTATAACACACCACCATGGCCTTTCCCGAAGTCCACAAGTCACTGTAATGGCGCACAAAATCCTTCGCAACGATTCTGAGGCGTTTCGGTGCTGTCAGCAAATGTACCTCTTTGGCAAATTCGCGTTCTAGTTTTGTCTGTTGCGAAGCATCAATTTCACCAGCCTGTTCCAAAACAGCAGCAATTTCTTCGTTGATTTCCGGATTCTTCAACTCCTTCAGACGTTCGCCACGGTTCTCGTAATATAACGGCACTGTAGCCTTATCGTCAACGGCACGTTTGAAGTCGTATATACTGACATATCCACCAAAAGTTCTGGCAGTTATATTGTCATCACGTAGCAAAGGTGTACCGGTGAATCCGATACGGTTGGCTGTAGGTAGCAAATGCAGAAGATTTTCTGCGAATACTCCATTCTGCGTACGATGCGCTTCATCACTAATTACAATAATATCATGATCAGGATAAATTGGTTCGGCATCAGGCTTGTTGAATTTCTGAATCAGGGAGAATATGAACGAAGGATTGCCTTTCAGCTTCGTTATCAAGTCATCCCCGCTGCTTGCAATGAAACTTTTGGCTTTCACATTCCCAAGCACACCGCAATTCTCAAATGTGTCACTGATTTGTTTGTTCAATTCTTCTCGGTCGGTCAGGATTACGATAGTTGGCGAACCCGCAAATTTCCGTCTGATTTTACAAGCAAGGAACAGCATGGAATAGCTCTTGCCGCTTCCTTGTGTATGCCAGAAAACTCCTAGTTTTCCGTTTACATATTCACGGTTTCTGTACATTTCCACAGCTTGATTCACTCCCAGATACTGATGGTTTCGTGCCATAATTTTCACCGTTTTTCCGTCAGAGTGGTCATACAAGATATAGTTTTCCAGCAGGTCAAGGAAATTTTCTTTTTTACAGATACCACGCAGCATAGTCGGAAGCTCTATGTTTCCATGATCCAATTCTGTAAGTCGTTTCCACTCATGGAAAAATTTCCATTTAGAATCAATGGTACCGACACGGGCTTCCAATCCGTTACTGAAAATGATAAAGGCATTATGATAGAACAACTGCGGTATGGTGTCCAGATAATCCCGATAATTCTCATTAAAAGCATTTTCCACTTCAACATTGTGGTTTTTCAGCTCGACAAACAATAATGGTATGCCGTTTACAAATCCCACAATATCCGCTCTGCGCCTATATAGGGCACCATAAACCCAAAGTTCCCTGACGCATAGAAAGTCATTATTGTCGGCATTTTCGAAATCTATGACTACAGCTTTTATTTCTTCCGATGTGCCGTCCTGTTTTATGCGTGTTACAGGTATGCCATCACGGATAAACTGATATTTCTGTTCGTTTATCTGCATCAGAGTCTGACTGCTCATATGTTCCGTCATTCTTTCAATAGCTTCTGCAATCTGCTTGTCGTTTATCCACGGATTCAGCTTTTTCAAGGCAAGTCTGAATCGCTGTGTAAGCAATACTTCATGGAAACTGTTACGGCCAAGTGTACCGTTTTCTCCCAATACCTCTTTGTCGTATGCATAAACAGAAGTCCAACCAAGTTCTGTTTCCATTAACTCGGCGGCACTTTTCTGTATGAGTCGGTCTTCGCTGTAGTCTATTGACATGATTTAATTCAAATTAGTTTTAATCTAAAGTACGTAGTTTCTTTTGTAAATACCGAATAATAATACCGCAATATGGATAATATTTTTCCTTTGTTCCTTCTTCGTCTTTCTCGGAATACTTTTCACTGTATTTCTTTAAAAACAATTCCAGAGTTCTCTTATCCCAGTTTTTCCCTTTTTTACAAGTTGAATTGATTTGACTGATAACCTCGGTCAGCATTAAAAACCTATTCCTACGCAGCAGTTCTGTATTCAGATTAAGAACATCTTTCATCTCATTATTATACACATCATTTGTTGAAGATATTTCTCCATTAGAACTGTATCTGATCGTCTCAATAAATTGTTTATCAATTGGACTAAACGAAATATCCTTTGGTCCTTTTAATCTATCACAGTGATCTTGCGCTCCAATATGACCGGGACAACAAACCACCATATTCGTGTAATCCAGTTTTAAGTCGTCATGTTGTTCTCTGCTTTTGATGTGCTCAACGCGATGGTCCTCATTAGTATAGACAAAGTTTACTCCATCTTTTTTATATATTTTGTCTTTCGTTGGTATCCTTCGCATACAATAGGCGCATATATATCCCTGTTCCTTCAAAAGCGATTGGACTAACTCTGGAATAGCCTGATAATCTACTCCTGGAGTATTTCTATACTCAGTCCACTCTTTCGGCTCTTTATTTTTTGTAATCAGAATCATAAGGCTTGTTTATTCCATAAACGAGATTAATGCTTCAATTCTTGTTAATTCAGGATCGCCACATGCTATATTTTGCTCCAACTCCTTCAATGAGTTTCTTGCAGCCTGAATATCACCTTTGTCTATTAAATCTAAGATAGCTTTAATCTTGTCATGTGTTCGCAAGTCTCTTGATGGTTGTCCCATGTATGTTTCAATAATTGTCGAAGCATCCATTCCATATATATCCAGTTCCTTATGCGTATATGTTCCATCAACATATTCCAGTTTATAAACCACATTGATATCATTACCGTTTTCATCTTTTCTTGGTTCAACTGACGACATAACCAAAGGAGCATGCGTACTTATTATAAATTGAATTTTCGGGAAAGTATCTTGCAATGCTTTCAGCACACGGACTTGCAAAGCCGGATGCAGATGTTCATCAATCTCATCAATAATGACAGTGCCATGCGTATGTTTGTAGCACTGGGCGCCAAACATAGATTTATTAAGTAAAGCACAACGGAAAGCAATATCCATCACGATATTCACCAAACGACGGTAACCGTCGGAAAGTAATGCGGATTCAGATTCGCGTCCGTCAACAAACATGAAATATACCTTGCGCTCATTATGTCGTATAGCCATATCATTGATAATATTACACCCTGTAGGGCCTAATGCTTCAATGATGGCATTTCTTACGGAATTAATTTCTTCTTCACCTCTTTGAGCTTCTTTAAGTACAAGCAAACGTTTTATCCAACACTCAAACAATCCTCTACAATCATAACACTCAAAATACCCAAATGAAGGTTTGTGATTGTATTTGTTAAATTTATTCTTATCAAACTTACGCACTGAATGGATATCTTCCGTAGTAAAACAAGCATATACAGGCAATACGTTTACTTGTAGAACACTTTTATCTTCTTGTAGTATATGAGAAGAATGATTACAAACAGTGGCATAATCTCTTAATGCCTTTAAACCTGTTGTAAGATTACGAGAATTCTTTTTAGACTTTTTTTCTATCTTCAGCTCTACATTTGGGTCTAAAGAATAATTGTTACCAGACTGTGTTTGTATAATGGGATAATCTTGTTCATTGGGATGAAATATAATTTCAATGGGTAATTCTGCAACTCCCATTTCACGGAAATCGTTGTCATCCACACTTTTCCATACAGTGTTTTCATCGCTATAACCAGAGAAAAAAGCATTTACTACTAAGTTACAGGCGTGCAATAACGAAGTTTTACCAACAGAATTATCTCCTATCAGCAAATTTACTCCTCTCCGAAATTCCATATTTTTTTCTTCGTAGCATCGGAAATTTTTTATTGTTATATCTTGCATAATATTTCAATTTTAGATTTTATACTTCTATTTCTCCACCCATCAGTTTGGGAAGCAGGCGGTCGCGGGCTTCGGTGAGTTTATGGATTTGTTTTTGTAACGAAGATATCAAATCAAAATAATATGATATCTTAGATTCAAAACTATCAAGAATATCGTTGTGTGGGCAGCACAGTGCTAATGCATTTATATCTTTAGGATATACATGTGGCTGAGCTGCTCCTTTTTGCAAATTATCAATTGCAATTTTATTTGCAATAAGATAACAATAAACAAAATGAAAATAGTTCGTCATAGAGCAATCAATAAAAGAACAATCTGATGCCCAAATTTTTTCAAAATACATACGTGTATATCCTGCATTTGCACCTGATGCACTAATTGTTATAACACGATTTCCTGTATTCGATTTGTTGCAATAATATGCTGGTTCAATACCACCTGCAACGACAGGTATATTACCTTCAATTATTTCTTTCTTTGTTATTGTTTTACCTCGCTTAAAACAAACAAGGTCTCCTAAACACATTTTCTCCCATCCTTCCGGTATCCCATCCACAATCTTAGTATTCTCATGCCCTGGAAAACGTAAATCAACAAACCATTCTTTATAGAGACGCTGTGTTGATTCTTCCAATAACTTAATCTGTTTTTGGTAGTTTTCTATTAAGGAATCATATCTGAAAAGGATTTCTGCAATACGTCTTTGAGTAATTATATTATCTTCAATCAGTATTTGCATTTTAGAAAAGGCAGATTTAGATACATTTTCTCTTCCTGAAGCCGTTCCCGAATCTAACATTTTGATATTTGGTAGAATATTCTTTACTGCATAATAAACATATTCATTATCAAAATTTTCATTAGGTATTATTGCATTCATCGCTTGATTAATAAAAAGGTCACAATGTGCCATTGTCATCTTTTTACCAATACTTCCAATAGTAACAACGCAAGTTGAACCTTTAGGAATCAAGCTTTTTATATACTTATTATATCCTTCTTCCGAATAATATTCTTCTGGATGATAAGTATATTTTTCAGTTTCAGAAATATCAGTTGCCTTAATAAAAGGGGTGTAATTACCATATAGTTTAGGATTACTTCTTGGAGGAGTATTTCCTGTAATTATAATTCCTAATTCGCCTATTGTTACTATCTTTTTCATACCTTCCCCTCCTTTCTATCCTTCAAACTTACCACTTCCCAATATCCGCTCTTATTACTACCCATACGCACAATCATCCCAACTTTCCTCAACTCACCCAAACGGCGTTTAATAGTTGCTTCCGATACGCTCAACAACGCTCCATATTCAGCATAATTCAGTTTATTATTCTTTAGAATAGCCTGATACAAGCGTTCTGTTATCGGGTCAGATATATCATTTATCGGGTCAGATACCGATTTTATCAGGTCAGCAGCCTGTGACTTCTTGTATGCTTCAATCTCTTTACTTATGTTCCGAATATGTTCGTCGAACATAAATTCATAGAAAGGAAGAAGCGTTTCCTGTTCTCGTGCATCAATAAGCGACTGGATATATTCTGCCTTATCATCCTTGACTACTTTCGAAGGAATCAAACCGAATTCATATTGCAAATGGTTCATCACAAGCCTTGACATGCGTCCGTTTCCGTCTACCCAAGGATGAATGGTGACAAGCTGGTAATGAGCTTCAAAACTGAGCCTATATTTGGAGATTGCATCGTCTGTACTCAGCAGTTCCTTTCGCTGACTGTTTATATATCGGCAAAACTCCTCCAATTGGGCAGGAACTTTCCGGAAATTCATATAGGAACTTCCTCCTACACCAGCTGTAACACCAAGCAAACGCAACTCTCCCTTCGACGAGTCAAAACTACCGCTTGCTGTGTTATATTCTCCACCCGTGTTTTTCATCACCAAAGCAGACAAGCCTTTTAACATATCGACAGAAAAATCAGCATGCGCCTTGGCAAGCTTCATTGACAGTTCGTATGCAGCTTTCAAATCCAAATTCATCATCTGCTCCTGCAGGCTACGGCCTTTTGCCGTGATACCTTCATCGAAAAGCAACTGGTTTTCTATTTCAGTGACTGTGCTGCCCTCAATGGCTGTGGAATGGGTAATAAGGGAATACAGATAGAACTTGTTGTAGTCTATCTGCTCCGCAATGCCCAATGCTTTATATTCATCCAGCAGGGAAAGCAATGTTTCCGTCTTATTGTTCATGCTCATTTCAGCGTCTCCCAGTCGTTTAATATTTCCTTCATAAGCACATTTGCTTCTTCATGAAGCTTTGCCAGTTCCGCATGGATTTCATTCATACGTTCGTGAAAATCCACACCGTCGTCTTCTGCTTCCGGAACACCAACGTAGGCACCCGGTGTGAGCGAATAGTTCTTTTCCTCGATTTCGTCCAGAGTGACAATCTTACAGAGCCCGGCAATGTCGTTATACTCGCCTTTACCGAATTTTCCGGTCAGCCATTCGTGTTCTTCTATAATCATCAGAATTTCCTCAAGCACTTTGCAGAATTTATCTCCTGCCAGCCTCATGGGTTTTAGCTCACGCTTTTTCAGTCTTTCTTCCGCCAACTTGACGCAGCTCTTAGTCTGCTCTATCTGTCTGTTCAAGTTCCTGGATAATTCATCATAGTTGTTCCACGGGCTATTAAGCCATACCAATGAACTGTTGAACTGACAGGCAGTGTCGCTGTCAAGAAGAGAAACAAATGGCAAAGCTTCTTCCGAAATAGAATTTACTGCCTCGCTTATATCATGATTATATTTTTCCAATAATGCCTGATATTTATCTGTTTCTCCACGGTAAAGATGGACGATTGCCTGCAAATTGAGCAGCTGCCATTCAGTCCATTCGTTCAGAGTGCGGTCAACAACTGTATAATATTTACGGGCATCTATAAAAAGCACCTTGTCGCAGTTTTCTTCCCGTTTAGCCTTGTCGAAAAACCACAGTGAACAAGGCAATGACAATGTGTAGAAAAAGTTGTTCCTTACGCTGACCATTACATCCACATGTCCGGTCTTTACCAACTGCTCCCTGATGTCGCGGTCCTTGTTGGAACTGTCGGTAGCTGAACTTGCCATGACAAAACCGGCACGTCCACGCTCATTAAGATAAGCGTAAAAATAATTAATCCAAAGATAATTGGCATTGCCCACCTCCTTGGTTTTGGCATTGACACCAGGCAGTCCGAAAGGAAGGCGGCCCGCACTGAAAGCCGACTCCGATTTTACCTTATCCACATTGAAAGGAGGATTGGCTATCACATAATCGCATTTGCCTGCGAGATTGAACGCATCATGATAGAACGAATTGGCTTCATCGCCAGACACAATACGTCCGTTAAGACCATGAACAGCCATATTCATCAAACAGAGCTGGGCGTTGTATTCCACTTTTTCCTGACCAAAGAATGTCATCTGCGTATTGGCGTTCATTCCTGCTGCATTTACGAAATCACCGGTCTGAACAAACATACCGCCCGAACCGCATGCAGGATCGAACATTACGCCTTGTTCCGGTTCCAGCACATTGACCAGCATTTTCACCAAAGACTTTGGAGTAAAGAAAACCCCATCGTCACTGGCTACAGCTTTCGCAAATTTTGAAAGAAAATATTCATATATTCGACCTATTATGTCGCCACCTATTTCATCAATTGTCTTATTATTGAAAATGCGCAGCAATTCACGGAGCAAATCATCGGCGAACATCGTATATGTCTTGGGCAATACACCTGTAAGCTGTTCGCTTTGCTCTTCCACCAATTGCATGGCGTTGTTTACGGCTTCACCCAATGAATTCACCGGCTGACCGTCCTTGTTTCTCAGTCCGGCAGAAGTGATATTGTCCGGCAAATTGACAAGAAAATCAAACTGAGCTTCCCGAGGGAGATAAAGTGCGCTTTTTGCTTCAAAATCGCTTGGCTCAACAGGCATTACTCTTCCTCCGCGCGAAGGACGATCTTTCAATATCTCTGCTTCCACCAATTTATATCTGCTATAAGCATAACGGAGAAACAGCAAAGCCAAAACCGGCATGCAATACTGGTTACTTGTCAGTTTGCTGCCTTGTCTCAACAGGTCAGCCGATTCCCAAAGTTCTGCTTCAAGTTTTCGTATATTTATCATATATAATTTACTTTTTAATGCTGTCCTTTTCCTTTCTCAATTCACTTAACACCTTACCATTATAACTGAAATATTTAGGACCTTGATATGCTCCCGATGTATTCTGCTTTTCTTCTGGCAAGAAATTAGCTGTAAATGCAGAGAGGCTATACAGACGGCCATCATACTCAATTTTATCATCACTGGCAATTCTGACAGGTATTCGAAGTGGATCAAAAACAATCGTATCCCCTACATTCAAGCCAATCATATGAAACTTAAACGGAGGCTTTTGGGTCTTGCGTTGTTTTTCTTTAGATTCAGCCTCTATCTTCTTATCTTCATCTTTACTTTTGCTGACAACAGGCTTCCCATCAACATACACATATAGCTCGGCGTCATCTAGCAAATCTGCAATATCACGCATAATATCCAAAGCGACAGATGGAGCTATATTGAAAAACTCACGATTCTGTCTTATACGCAAATCTGTCAGACGATCAATCTGTTTATGTATCTGTCTCTCAACTTTAGCATATTTGGTTGTTTTGAGAGTTGCATAAATCTCAAAAGGTAAAGGCACAGCAGTATTATCAAGTTCTTTGCTTCTGACATCTACAGGACGTGAGCTTTTACCAATCTTGACCCAATCTTCTCTAAAACTCGGGTTTGTCAATATATATACATAACCTGTTTCATTTTCCATAATTACTCGGTTCTTAATAAATCATCAACCTTTACTTCCAAGCATTTAGCTATCTGAATCAACATTTCCACATTGGGCTGTGAAGTATTTGTCACCCATTTTGAAACAATTGCAGGGTCTTTTCCTAACTGTTCAGAAAGCCATTTATTAGTTTTACCTTTTTCGGCAAGAATAACTTTTATACGATTCAAAAGTTTACGTTCCATAACTATTACATTACTGTCACAAATATACTATTATATTTGAACATATAATAAATTATTGATGGTATAATTCAAAAAAATGATAGAATTGACATTTTCTTGAATTATGATGAACTTTATATATTGCGTTAATAGTGGAAAACGCCTTGACTTTACTACCGTATTCATATATACGTCTATTAAAGTAAAGTCAAATAAAGGGAAAAGAGAAAATAGTTTTATTTTTCCCTTTGTTCAGTAAAACAATATTCGCGAAACTCTCTTGCATTTAGTTGACATACTAGGCGAAAAACTCACGTATTATTTGTACCTTTGTAAGTAGATAGAAAACTGGTGGACTTCAGTTGGAAAATCTAGATTTTCTATAGTTCTAATTTTATGTTGAAGAATAAACGTAGGAACAGTAAATTCAGGTTCAAAAATAACCATTATTGGTTTAAAAAATACTTTTCTACCGTTTAAAATATAAGTTTTTGATTATCAATTATATCTACATGTTGCATAGGCAAGTAAGTGGCGATTACCAACGATTAGCATATAACATCATCAATTATCAAGGCGTTCATTTTGAGCGCCTTTCTTTTTAGCCTTATAAGCGATACACATCGTTTATAAGGCTTTCTCAGCTCATTTTTGTACCGTATTTGTTGCTCGCTTGTTCAATGCCTTGTTTCTCACCAGCAAGGTAGTAGAGATTTGAGACACAGTGAGACGTGGTGAGACGCACTGAAACAAAAAAGGAGAAATAAACGGAGAAAAGAATGAGCAGTAACATCGAAATTAGGAAGAAATGTAAGTGGTGCGGGCAGGTCTTTATCGCCCGTAAAACGAGTACAAACTATTGTTCCCATAAGTGTAACAACGCAGCTTACAAAGAACGAATCAGGCAGGAGCGTATAGCGGCCTACCAAAAGGAGTTTATAGTAAGCACGGAAGAAGTGCCTATTGAGGATAAGGAGTTCTATACGCCACCCGAAGCCGCAAGACTTTTGGGAATTAGCCGAGCAAGCATTTATCGATACATGGCAGACAACATTATTAAAGTAGTTCAATTCAAAGGTAAGACCTTAATCAGAAGAAAGGATATAGAACTATTATTTGAGAATGCTGTGGAGTATAAGAAGCGAGTACCCTTAGAGAAAGCACCCATCACCGACTTCTACACCACTGCCGAAGTCAAAGAGAAATTCAATGTAGCAGAATCGTGGATATTTGCCATCGCCAAGAAGAACAACATCCCTCGGACGTTCAATCGAGGCAAGACTTACTGGAGCAAGAAGCACATAGACGCTTACTTTGCCAAGAAAGCACCGAACCCGGACATCACAGAATGGTATAGTACACAAGAGATACAGGAGAAGTTCGGCATGACCTTAGCCGCCGTCTACTGTTTCGTTTCCAAGAATGCCATCCCAAAGAAGAAAGAGGGCATCATGGTGTACTATTCCAAGAAGCATGTGGATATTGCCAAAGGCGTGGCTGCGCCCGAAGAACCGCAGTATTATACCGTGCCGGAAGCGATGAAGAAGTTCAATCTTACTCGTGACCAACTCTATCATTACGCAACGTATCACAATATCCCGAAGGTGAAGAAGGGTAAATACGCGCTCATTTCCAAGGCAGAGTTGGATAAACTACTTGCCGCCCCAAAGATTGAATAAGTTATTCTTCGGTGGCAGTTGGCACCATTGAATCACCCTATTCCTTTGCACCAAACAAATGTAAAACTCTAAATATCAAACAGCATGACACACACGTGTACAAAAGTAACAGTTCGTCAGAGAGCGATTCGCAACAATCGTGTCTCCTTGTATCTGGATTATTATCCGGCAGTCCGTAACCCCGAAACCATGCAGATGAGCCGCAGGGAATACCTCGGCATCTACATCTACGCCCATCCCAAGAACGAGATGGAACGAGAGTTCAACAACGACATGTTGAACAAGGCGGAGGCTATCCGCTGCATCCGGGTACAGTCACTCATCAATGAAGAATTCGGATTCCTGGACAAGACTAAGCAGAAAGCCGACTTTCTTGCCTACTTCAAGAAGATGTGCCGGAACAAAGACCAGAAATGGCAGTTTGTCTATCAGCATTTCCACAACTTCGTCAAAGGGCATTGCACATTTGGCGATGTGAATGTGGAATTGTGCAAGAAGTTCCGTGAGTACCTGCTTCACGCCAAGCAACTCAAACGCAGTAGCCGCCCCATATCTCTCAATTCGGCATCCGGCTACTACTCCACATTCCGAGGCCTATTGAAGATTGCCTATCGGGACAAATGGCTTCGGGAGAATATCAATGACTATCTTGATAAGATAGAACCGCAGGAAGTGAAGAAAGAGTACTTGACACTGGACGAGGTAAAACAACTTGCCACCACGCCCTGCGACATCCCCGTCTTGAAAGCCGCCTCTCTGTTCGCTTGTCTGACAGGCTTACGCATCAGTGACATTCAAAACCTCCAATGGGAGGACTTTGACATTGCCCCCGACCAAGGCTATTGTCTGCGTATCAGAACACAGAAAACGCAAACGGAAGCGACGCTCCCCATCAGTAACGAAGCCTATGAACTATGTGGTATGCCAGGAACAGGCAAGGTGTTCAAGGGATTGAAGCGGAGTATGATTAACTACCCGCTGAAGAACTGGCTCAAAAAAGCAGGAATAACCAAGCCCATCACCTTCCACGGGTTTCGACATAGCTATGCCGTGATTCAGATCTCCTTGGGTACTGACATTTACACCGTCTCAAAGATGCTAACGCATAAGAACGTAACCACGACTCAAATCTATGCCGACTTGGTCAATTCGAAGAAGCGAGAGACCGCAAATAAGATTTCACTCAGATAAATTACTACGATGAAACGAGGAATCATAACCAACAACGGACAAGGTATCCAACTCTCTGATGGCGAGGTATGGATGACCTCATTGGAGATAGCCGAACTGTTCAATACAACGGCTGGGGTTATCCGCGCTGTTATCAAAAGGATATTGAGAACCAATATCTTGAAAGAGTACGAAGTATGCAAGTACATCAAATTAGAGAACGGCTGCAATGCCGATGTCTATAACTTTGATATGGTTATTGCCCTGTCTTATCAGGTGGATACAGGGCATTCCATAGAGTTCAGGCAGTGGCTGATAAACAAAGTCGCACGTAAGCAAGGTCACAATATTCTGCTATATCTCAACAAGGGAACGAGTAGTACATTGTCTTGTTGACAAGGTATTACTTTTTACATTAGAATATCTGCATATTTGCCCGGAAATAGTGCAGATATTCTTTGTTTTAAGACCTCAAGCCCTGTTCCGCCAACTATTTTCACCGAAAAACAAGAAAGTTACAACTCGCTCATTATAAAGAGTGTAACGTGGCGACATTTAATGTAATATATCGTCAAAAGCCCTCTGACGGGCAAAACCTCGCATTTTGCTAAAAATAAATGATATACATTTGCACGCAAACGATTAGCAAATATCACTATGGAACAGAAAAAGATAGAACATATTACATTGCATCTGATGATTTTCGGTACAATCATCATCATTGGAGTTTTAGCTCGTCAGACAGCATTACACTATGGTTGGGACAAGTTCAGCAGCTACCTTATTCTTGTAGTTTGCTCCATCGTCATGGGTGCTATCTATTTCAATCTGCAAATGGCATTTAGTCAAATTCTTTCACCAGCAATAGAAAAGTGCTTCATGAGATTTGAATGCTATCGCAATAAGATTGTGGTGGTTGAAAAATATCCTGAACCTATTGAAGAAGTTGTAGATATAGAGCCTATCGCTCCTGAATTATTGGTTGAAGTCGAAACCACATCTGACACGCCAGAAGAGGTTTCGACTCCCATGTCTTCTGAAACCAGCGAAGGAGAGGCTAAACTTCCAAAGGAAGACGCCCCACCTTCTATTGCAGAACCCAATCAGCCATCGGAATACGAAGTGCTTCGTGCCAGTGCGATGGCTGAGAAGGAACGTGCATCCCAAGAAAAACTTGATAAGGTCATTTCCTACACAAAACGAACCTTAGTTTCCTATCTTGATGAAAAAAGTCTCCATCGCCTCTGCGGATATGTCACAGAATACTACCTATCCGAATCCCAGCCCAAAGTCGAACCGATAAAGCTCTGTTCTCAATTAAAGACCATTGATGCCATGCACTTCGGCTGGAACATCGGCAAAGCATTTGGCAAGCCACGCTTACATACAGCCACTTTTATAAAGAGGGTATTTGCCCATACCCTCCGTGATGTGGAGATTTCCACCATTGAGCGGAAAATGTCGCACACGGAATCGGAATACAAGATTAAGCTGGATAGGAAAATTGCATAGTAGAATACCACTAGGCATTATCCATTGCATCCCAATAGTCCATATCCATTTTCATGACTTTCAAGACTTTCTCGGTTTGCAATCCTAAACCGTAATCATAGATATATTCGGTTAATTGTTGGCCATTTATTAGAATAATAGTTGGTGTTCCATTAAGACTTTCCACATACTCCATTGCACCTTTCGTATAATCTGAAGTAGTGATGAAAACGCCCTTCTTTGATGGTGTTCCGGCAACAGCTCCAACGAAACTTTGAACCTCATGCCGTTGAACATTATTATCTATGGCGTACCGTTTTGCCTGTATGGAAATATGGTTGAATCCCAGAATATCTTCTTTAATAAAACCATCTATACCTCCATCATTAGTAAGTTTCGTAACAACGCCGGAGTTCTTAATCTCGCCGCCATACCCCATAGCTTGAAGTAATTTCACAACTAAACGTTCAAATTCTTGTGGTTGTTTACTTAATATCGTGGTCAGAATTTGAGACTGTACGTTCTGCTTTATTCTATTATACGAATCGGCCAATTCTTCTTCAGGTGTTAGCTCATCATCATTATTCGTATTTGATAATGAAGCGTGTTCGTTTTTCTTTTCAGAGTTCTTTTTCTGCTTTTTTGTATTCGCTTTGATAAACTCATTTATTTGCTCATCTGAGCACGAAGAAAGCATAGACAATCCTTTATCGCTAATTTTATAATCACCTCTTTGTGGCCTTTCCACAAGTCCGGCAATAAATAGATATGACAAAGCCCATTGAATACGATCTGAGAAGATTTCATCATTTCCCGAAGGATACCAAGTATTCAATTCTTCATTAGTCAATCCGAAGTGCTTAGCCAAAGGCGTACGCAAATCTTTTGCTTTCATAACGACTCCGGAACTTAGTTCTTTTAGTGCTTGTATTCGTATCTCTTCAAATTTAGGTATCATATTCAATGAATTTATTTGATAGCCTCAATAACTATTGGGATTTTCTCTTACAAAAATAGCCAAAATCCTTGTAATCACCACTTATTGCCATCAAAAAGTTATATCACAGTTATATTTTGGTGGATGATTCCACCATTGAAACACCGGTTTCCTTTGCCGTCGAACAATTAAAAACGATTGGCGTATGCAAAACGAAACAGTAACATTTGATAAGCTGCCCGAGGCGGTAGGTTATCTGACCGAACAGGTCATCGAGTTGAAAAGAATGGTGTCGGAACTTCAGCCTCCAGCATCAGACAAACACATGTTGGTTGAAATTGAGGATGCTTGCCGTATCATCCGAAAAGCCAAGCCTACCATATACACATTGGTACGCAAAGGGATGCTTCCGGCTTACAAAAAAGGCAAGAAGCTCTATTTCTATGAGGATGAGTTGTTGGCATGGATTGACAACGGGCGGAGAAAGACGGCAGAACAGACTTATGAAGAGATGCTTGCCAATATGCAAGGCAGTGTCAAGCATAAGCCTAAATCATCCTTTAACTTCTAACCGTCTGACGTATGGATACAAGTTCTATCAATCCCGTATCTGTCATAGATGAAGCGATTGATTTGAGTACAAGACTGGCTGGCACGGAGTTCCCTATCAGCATATTCCCCACTCAAATTCAGCGCATCATCCATGAGGTACACGAATGCCACAACTATCCTACCGACTACATTGCCGCAGCTATTCTGACGGCAATGGCAGTTGGTATTGGAAACACGCATCTTGCTCAAATCAAGCAGGGCTGGATGGAAAGTCCAATCCTGTATATGGCATTGATTGGAAGACCGGGAGCAAACAAGAGTCATCCTCTCAGCTTTGCCATGAAGCCTTTCCTTGATTATGACTACCAGCAGAATCAGGAATTTGAGAAGGCACTTGCCAAGTTTGATGAGCTGATGAGTATGAGCCGTAAGGAACGTGCGGAAAGTGGTGGAGAGCAGTTTCCACAAGAGCCTATCCGCAAACGTTTCTTGGTATCTGATGTAACGCCCGAAGGGTTAAGCCTCATTCATGCACAGAACAAGCGAGGCTTATGTCTATGGGCTGATGAATTGTCCGCTTGGTTCAAGAACTTCAACCGCTACAATAACGGTTCGGAGGAACAGTTCTGGCTGTCGGTATTCAGTGCCAAGACCACCATGTCCGACCGCAAGAATGCCAAGAGTTCCATCTTCATCAAGCGTCCGTACATCTCGGTCATTGGTACTATCCAAAAGAAAATCCTGAACGAGTTGGCCAAAGGTGAACGCTCCAGCAATGGCTTCATCGACCGTATCCTGTTTGTGATGCCCAATCTACAACAGAAAGCACGTTGGAACGACAAGGAACTGCCGGAGAACATCGAACAGGAATGGAATGCCATCATTGAGAAACTGATACAGCAAGAGTGTAGCCTTAACGAGTTTGGAGAGATTGAACCACGAATCCTTCTATTCACAGAGAATGCTAAGAGGCGGCTTTACGAATGGCAGCACCACTTTTCCGAACTATGCGACCGAGAGACCAACGACACGATTGTCAGTATCTACTGCAAGTTGGAGATATACATCATCCGCTTCTGCTTGATAATCCAATTAGCCCGATGGACTTGTGGAGAGTGTGATAAGACGCATATCGACCTGTTGACGGTGGAGCGAGCCATCAAACTGACGGAGTATTTCAAAGAATCTGCATTGAGTGTGCAGAACATCTTAAATGAGAATGCTCTCACCAGTCAACAACAAGCGATAATCAATCTGCTTCCTGCCTCCTTCACGACTGCTCAAGCCATAGAGTTGGCCGAGCAGAACGGGATGAAGGAGCGGACGTTTCAACGCTTTCTCAATGACAACATCGGAACACTGTTCCGCAAAGAGAAGCATGGAGAATATTCAAAGATTAACCCGTGACATTTTTGTCGGTTTTGACGCTTTCCAAGCGAAGACGACAATAACGACAAAAGTGACACACTAAAAAAGACAACAATGAGTACACATAGATTCATATTAGAACCCTACAAAGGTGTCAGCACCCGGCACACTTGCCCGAACTGCCATCGCCAAAGATGTTTCTCCAAGTACATTGATACGGAGAAGCGAATCCAGTTTCCCGAGTATGTGGGACGTTGTGACCATGAGCAGAAATGCGGGTATCACTTCACGCCTCGTGATTACTTCGAGCAGAACCCGGCAGAGAAAGAAAAGTTCTCAGAAACCACCTTTAGAAGCTATGCTTCTGTTAAGGAGGCGCAGCCCGTGGCCACCTCTTACATTGATTTGGATATTGTCAATCAATCATTACGAGGCTATCCGGTGAACAAGTTGTTTCAATTCCTATCGGCTCAGTTCGGAGAGACCGAAACATTGAAGCTGATGAAGAAGTATAAGGTGGGCACATCCAAGTATTGGGACGGTGCGACTGTATTCTGGCAAACGGACAATCAAGGCAGAGTCCGCACTGGGAAGATTATGCTTTACAATTCGGAGACTGGTAAGAGAGTAAAAGAACCATACAATCATGTCACATGGGTACACTCTGTATTGCACAAAGGGGATTATAATCTGAAGCAATGTTTCTTTGGTGAACATCTGCTTTCCGAGAATAAGCGCCGACCTGTTGCACTGGTCGAAAGCGAAAAGACTGCCCTCATCGCCTCCTACTATCTACCGCAATTCCTATGGATTGCTTCAGGTGGAAAGAACGGTTGTTTCAATGCCAACAGTCTGTCTGTTCTTGCCGGGAGAAGCGTTGTCCTGTTTCCCGACTTGGGCGCAACTGACTATTGGCAGAGCAAAATCGGGCTGATGAAAAGTTATGGAATTGAGGTACAGATATTCGATTATTTGGAGGCCAACGCCAACGAAGTAGAGCGAAAAGAAGGATATGACATTGCCGATTATCTACTCAAAGTGAAGCCTGACGAAGCTGTACTTCAACAGATGATAAGGAGAAATCCCGCTCTGAAAATACTGATAGATGCCCTCGATTTGAAGTTCATCAGTGTACAACGAGGTATCCCTCATCCGAAGGTTTCACCACCTAAGAAACGAGGCTTCAGACTATGACCGAGAGGGAGAAAAATGAGACTTTTTTTACTGTAGCAAGTTAATGTCGGTGTATTACATTCCCCGACCACTTGCTCCTCAAAAAGTCTGAGGAGGCGACTCCCGATGGTCACAAATTATTCACTAAAAGACAGAATCAAAATGGAAAAGAAATATACGATAACGCTCCGTCTGACAGACATGCAGTACACATTACTTGGTGCAATTTGCAGACGGACTAAAAGGAATCAAAGTGAGGTCATCCGCTCGTTCATCGAGAACGGTTCGGTACGTGAACGAATTTCGCAAGAGCATATCTACATCATCCGTCAGTTGATTGGCGAAAGCACCAATCTCAACCAGTTGGCGAGGCAGGCAAACACCTACGGATTCTCTGCCGTTGCCAAGCGATGCGAAGAAATGGCGGAACGTATTAACCAACTTATAAAACGACTAAAAGATGATAGGTAAGCAAACAAAAGGGACATCGTTCGGTGGATGCGTCTGCTACGTCCTTAAAGAAGAAAAGTCCAAGTTGCTGAAAGCAGTCGGAGTGGACGGAACACCCGAACAGATGGCAGAGCAATTTGAGTTACAATCGTTGCTCAACGACAAGGTAAAGAATATTGTCGGACACACTTCGCTCAACTTCTCTCCCGAAGATAGCGACCGTTTGAAACACGATGATGCGCTGATGTTACAAATCGCTCATGACTACATGAAGCTGATGGGTATTCAAAACACGCAATACATCGTTGCCCGGCACATTGACCGTGAGCATCCGCATTGCCACATCGTCTTCAATCGGGTGGACAATGACGGCAAAACGATTAGCGACAAGAATGACTTTCGCCGGAATGAGAAAGCCTGCAAAATGCTAACGGCTAAATATCGGCTCCACTTCGCCAATAGTAAAGACCATATCAATGAGGAACGACTGCGCCCATACGACCGGGCAAAGCATGAAATATACAAGGCATTGAAAGAAGAACTGCCGAATGCCAAGAGTTGGAACGAACTGAAAGACGCTCTTACTGACCGGGATATTGATATGAAATTCAAGGTTAGTCGGATGACACGGGAAATACAAGGCGTTAGGTTCGAGTATGGTGGTTTCTCGTTCTCCGGCTCAAAGGTCAGCCGTGAGTTCAGCTACATGAACATCGACAATAGACTGGAAGAGAATGCCTGTGCATCCATGTTTGACTCTGTCAACCAGAAGCCTAAGCATGAAGAGGCAGAGGTGCAACAAAGCGTTTCTCATTCTGATAATGCTGGCATCAGTCTTGGCCTGCTAAACGGTGGTTCATCTTACGATGCTACTGCCGCAGAAGAAGCCGAGTTCAATCGCCTAATGAAGAAGAAAAAGGCTAAGCGCAAGCGAGGCTTTCATTTATAATCAATTTATTAACAATTAAAACTTTATCAATTATGTTACACAACGATTTAATTTGTGATTTCAATCTCTACCTGTGTGAGCAGTTCGGCTACAGAAACAGTTGTAGCGTGATGCAAAATGCCAATGGCTTTTGCGTGGACATCCGTGAGCGTGATTTAGACTGCTACATCCGCTTCTGGGAGTACAGCAACGGCGTGGGAAATTTTCCTGACTGGAGCATCATCATCGTGCGCAGCAACTTCAAGAAGAACCAAGAAGAAAATCTGAAGGACTTGGCCCGCTTCTTCAAGGAGTACATGCCACGCTATGGTTACAAGTACCTCTGTTCCGAAGGTGATGGTTACGGGTATTACCAGACGCTCAGTTTGAAACTTGTCAGGAAAGACTTTTTCGGACACAATTATGCACTGGCACTGAAGGATTTGAATGTTTGATTCTTTGCTTTGAGTTAAGGAGGGGAAGATTTTCCTCTCCTTTTCCATTTACACAAATTTGTTCAGATATTGCTTTAGAATCGTATTAAGAGCGAAGAAATTACTCTATCGTATTCCTTCGCTCCATCAAATACCTATTTTCTCAATGATTTGAATACCTTGGCAATGCAACGCTTCTTCTGTTCCATATTGGGATGAACATAAAGATTGAGCGTTGTTGAAATGTTGGAGTGTCCCAAGAGGACGCTCACCGTTTTGTAGTCGCATCCAGCTTCAATACAACGTGTTGCAAAGCTGTGGCGCAGACCGTGATATTTCAATTTGGGGATACCGAGCTTGGTCATCAGTTTGTTGTAGTAATTGCGGTAAGTGCGTGGTTCTGTAGGACGCTCATCATTGGTTAGTACATAGAAATCGTCATTGATTACTTTCTTCAGAGGCTTAATCATCGTAAGTAGTTCCTTGCTCATAGGTATCTCACGACAAGAGTTCTTCGTTTTAGGTGAGTTGATAACAAGCTCAGTGTGCTTTTCCTTCCCCTCTATGATGTAGATACGTTCAATGGTACGACTGACGGTTATCGTGCCATCAGTTACATTGATATCGCTCCATTTCAAAGCACATATCTCTCCGATGCGTAGCCCTGTGCTAAGGCTAATATAAATACCAAGCCCTGCAAAAGTAAAATGATCTTGAATGTAGTTCAGAATTGTTCTGTGATTGGCTACAGATAGCACTTCAAGTTCTTTGTTTACTGAGGATGTAGGGTATTTAATATCCCATTCGTAATAGCTCATCCATTCGTTCTTGACCCCGAACTTCATTACCATTTTAAGGACTATAAGAATGTCCTTGACAGATTTTGTGCTTAGCCCACTTCCCAATTTCTGCAAGACGAATGCTTGCACTTCCTTTTCATGGAGAGAATCACTGTCACCAAAATACGGAATGATGTGGTTCTCCAAGATTAGCACATAAGCAGCCATTGTAGACTGCTTCACGTAGGGTTGCTTGTACTCTTTCCAAGCCACCGCAATTTCTCTAATTTTTTTGTTGCTCATATTATTTGATAAATGATAGGTCTATAATTAGAGAAATATAATGTATGATGTTCCCCATTTGAGATTCCCAGAGTTTAGTGGGGAGTGGGA
>ENA-UOJJ01002678-UOJJ01002678.1-human-gut-metagenome-genome-assembly--contig:-CS66-NODE-2678-length-21239-cov-5.551171_pt1 | contig 21239 bp, 15 predicted proteins | sample MGYA00242343_ERZ723890 | MGnify/ENA metagenome assembly ERZ723890
TGAAAATTAATCCGGTTCAGCTTTAGGGGTGCGGGCAAATCGCCCCGCGCCCCTTTTATGGTTTCATTCGCCAGGAAAGGCGGTGGGCAGAGGAAATAACCGAATATCCACTTCCTGAGAGCTGCTTTTAGGCAGCTCTCAAATTTTTATGCAATATACCGTATCGACTGTCTTTATCACTTGTTTTCAGAATCTTCGTTACGGCACCCCATTATTTTGACAGGTTCCTTTTTTTTACATAACTCTCCGATTTTGTGGTTTTGCCAAAATCCGGGAGTTTCAGCAATATAATTTGGTTGATTTACAAAGAAGCGCGCTTTATACTAACCTCACCTGGAAGGCCGACCGGAGAATCAGAAGACAAAAGGAGAGATGGTAAGAGTGAAACAGGTTTTGAAGTTTTTAGACAAACACCTGGAAGAATATCTGATTGCAATCCTGCTAATTGCATTAACATTAATTATGCTGCTTCAGATTGTAATGAGATATGTATTCAATAATTCACTATCATGGCCGGAAGAATTGAGCCGATACTGTTTTGTGTACATTACGTTCCTTACATTGGGATACTGTGTGCGGAATGATTCCATGCTGCGCCTGGATATTCTGAAAGAACTGCTTCCCAGTAAAATCTGGACCGTATTGCAGGCGATTGTAAGAATAGTGTCGCTGATCTTTTTTCTGTGCATGTTTGTGAATTCACTGGATCTGCTGGCTTCGATGCAGAAGACATCACGAGTCAGTGCCGCACTTGGAATTCCGTATACCTTTATTTATCTGTCAACGGTATTGGGATTTGGACTTGCGGTTATCCGTGGAGTCCAGATGATTGTGGAACCGGTGATCGCGTATTTTAAAAAGAAGGGAGAAGCATTATGACAGCGGTACTATTTGTTGTTTTTATTGTATGCCTTATGCTTTCCTTCCCGGTAGCGATTGCCATGGGAATTGCAGCGATTACTCCGGGCATGCTGGACACGGCGTTATCTGCAGACGTTGTGTATATTATTCGAACGATGGTTGTAGGAATTGATTCGACACCGATTCTGGCGATTCCGTTGTTTATTCTTTCCGGAACCATTATGGCGCAGGGAGGAATCTCCGGAAAGCTGTTTGATCTGTTTGCCTATTTCCTGGGAAAGCGTACGGGAGGTTTGCCATGTGCTGTGATTGTCACCTGTCTGTTTTATGGCGCTATCTCCGGAAGTGGTCCGGCCACCTGTGCTGCAGTTGGAGCTATGACTGTGCCGCTGTTGGTATCTCTTGGCTATGATCGCGGCTTTTGCTCTGCGATTGTTGCGTCTGCGGGCGGCCTGGGATTGATTATTCCGCCGAGTATTTCTTTCGTAAACTATGCGCTGGTAACGGGAACATCGGTTACTTCATTGTTTACGGCAGGAATTCTTCCAGGATGCCTGATCGCCTTATGTCTGATGGCTTATTGTTACATTTATTGCCGGATACATGGAGAAGATAAGGAAAAGATTGGAGCAAATTATCAGAAGCTGCATTCCCGTGGTTTCCTCGGAATTATGAAGAGCGGTTTCTGGGCGCTTCTCTGCCCGGTGATTATTCTTGGTGGTATTTACAGCGGTATTTTTTCTCCGACGGAGGCTGCCTGTGTTTCGGTTATTTATGCCGTACTGGTATCAATGGCAATTTACCGCACGATTAATCTGAGAAAATTGTGGGAGTTGATTCTGGAATCTGTAAAATCGATTGCTCCGCTTTGTGTGCTTTTGGCTCTGGCTACGGCATTTAGTCGTGTACTGACGATGCTGAATGCACCGCAGGCACTGGCAGAATTCATTTCCGGAGCGATCAGCGGCAAGATTGCATTCCTGATCCTGCTGAATGTGGCGTTACTGATTCTTGGCATGTTTATCGATGGAGCACCGGCAATCCTGATTCTTTCCCCGCTGCTGATGCCGATTGCCGCGGAATTTGGAATTGATCCGGTGCATCTGGGAATTGTAATTGTATGTAACCTGACGATAGGGCTGGCGTCTCCGCCTTTTGGACTCAATCTGTTCGTTGCGAGCTCCACATCCGGTGCGCCGGTAATGGAAATCGGGAAGAAGGTAATTCCTTTTATCGCTATGTTCTTGATTGCACTGGTTCTGATTACGTTTATCCCGCAGATTTCTCTTTGCCTGATATAGAATGATTAAATAATGGAGGAAAGACAATGAAGATGAAAAAAACACTTGGTATTCTTATCGCTGCTTCTATGGTACTTGCAGCCTGTGGAGGAAATTCTTCCGGAACTTCAGAAACAAAAGCGGCGGCTTCCGGAACAGAGGCTGTAACGGAAGGTGAAAAGTCATCCGGAAATGATGCAGAGTACAATTTTACGATTGGAACTTCAGCCACGAAAGATTCAGCAATCGGAAAAACGATGCAGTATGCGGCGGATCTGATTCAAGAGAAGACGGAGGGGCGGATTCATATTACCTGTTATCCGGATTCACAGCTGGGATCTGATGCAGAGCTGGTAGAAGGCGTTCAGCTTGGTAATGTCACTATGGTTATTGGAAATACGGCTCCGCAGGTAACGTTCGTTCCGAATCTGGCACTGTTCGATCTGCCGAATACGTATGATGATATTACAACGGCACAGAAAGTTCTTACCGGATTTACAGATAAAATGGCGGCCAGCTTTGAAGGTACAGATCTGCATCTCTGCCAGATGTTTCCGACGGTGTTCCGCTATATGTCCTGCAATAAGGAAATTCGTTCCGTTGACGATTTCGCCGGTGTCAAGATTCGCACAATGACGAATAACAATCATATGGCATACTGGAACGCGTTGGGAGCAACAGCGACACCTCTGGACTTCAGCGAACTTTATATCGGACTGCAGCAGGGATTGGTAGACGCGCAGGAGAATCCTCTGGATATTTTCCTGAGTTCTAACTTCTATGAACAGCAGAAATATGTAATCAATACGAAACACATTGCTTTCGTAGCGACGATTCTGATGAATGAAAACACCTGGAACTCTCTGCCTGCAGATCTGCAGGAGACTCTGAATGAGTGTTTTACCGAGATCGGAAAGTACGGGACGGATACTGCTCAGGCGGCGGAGACAGAGAATCTGAAGTCTGTAGAGAGCAAGGGCGTTACTGTGATTGATCTGGATGATGCAACGATTGCTCAGATGAAAGAAAAGGCAGCACCGGTTTATGATATGGTACGGGAAGCTGTTGGCAATGATCTTGTTGATGAGTATCTTGCAGCAATCGAAGCAGCAAAATAACCAGGATTCTGAATCGTTACGAGAAAAAAAGAAATCCGACCGGCAAGAATCTTGAAAGGAAGGTTATGCCGGTCGGAATAGTGCGAGCAGAAAGGAAGACAAAAAATATGCAGGTCATAAAAAGAAAGGCAGCGGTTCCGATTCCTGCCTCTGCGTTTGAAGAGAGCCGGGATACCGTTGTGTACTGGCTGTCCGGAGCAGGATTTCTTGTTCATAGCCGCAGTACGAATATTCTCATTGATCCGGTTCTGATGAAAAAAGAAGAAAAAAATCCAGAAGAAGGGACACCAGCAATCAGTGAAATCGGTTTGCCGCTGAAGACAGAGATTCCTCTCGACATGTCGGAAATTCCAAATAATTGTCAGGTGTTATATACGCATGCGGACGGAGATCATATGGGACCAATGACAGCAAAGGCGCTGGCTGCGAAAAAGATTACGATGACGGGAACGCTGGCAGTATTTGAACGTCTGGTCAGGCAGGGAATTCCACAGGAACAGATGGAAGTGCTTCGTGTCTGGGAGACAAAACAGATCGGAGATGTCCTGGTGGAATCGATGCCGGCAGATCATCCCTGGCAGCTGAAGGATCTGGCGCGGGGCGGGCGACCTTATCGCATGGGTGATTGCTGCGGATTTATTCTGAATACGCCGGATGGGCGAATTTATTTTCCGGGAGACACACGCCTAATGGAGGAACATCTTCGAATCCCTCCCGTGGATCTTCTGGCACTTGATGTATCCACCTGCGAGTATCACCTGAATCATACATCGGCGGTGGTACTGGCGAATCATTTTCTTCAGGCAGATCTGATACCGTTCCATTATGGAACGTATGATGCGCCTCAGATTGCAGCACATTGTGGGGAACCGGAGGAAGTTTATGACAAGATTATCGGTGGAAATGAACGTGGATTTATCCCGGCGCCGGGAGAAGCATTTTTGCTGAGAAGAAAAATTTAAAAGCCCAAAGAATGTAAACTGATCCGCTGAAGAATGGCAGTTGTATTGAACCGGCAGGGAAAGTAAATTTCCCTACCGGTTGGGACTATTCTTCAGTTTGTGTAAATCCTTAAAACCAGTTTCGATCTTCATAAGGAGTATCTTCGACACCCTTGACATTCAGGTTGGCAACCATACGGTCGAGTTTGCCTTTCCACATTTTCTTAAACCATTCAGTGTGCCCGAACCATTTGACAAGGATAGGGCTAATTGCATAATAGGTGCGGATAAATGCTCTTCCATACCATGTTTCAGCCAAAGTATAGTCACGAAAACGGCGAAGTGTCCACACTTGGGGGCAATCATAAGAGCCATATACAGCAGTGGCAACATAACAGCCAGTCATCGGTTTTCCTGTTGCGTTCTTGTCAATTAGTTCTTGTATAAATGCTTCATCTTTGTGCACCTCCTGAATCTGCTTCAACTCGGTTAAAAATGCAGACCGTGCGGAGTTCATTAGTTGAATCGTCCAGTTACGACTACCTACAGTCAGTCCAGATGCTTTCGTGTTGTACACAAATGTAACTGCGTACATTTTTCCTATAGCATCACTTATTTGTCGCAGAACTTTTTCCTTATCTTCGGTTGTTTCCTCGTAGTAATCGTTAATTACTGAGATTGACTTATTCAGTACGTCAAATTTCTGCTGCCTTTTGTAATATTCACTGTCAGTAAGAGACAGCATTGCTTTTCCAAAAGAACTGAAAAACACGGCTTCCATATTACTAGGAGAATTTTGCTCCACCATGTTGTAATATCGCTCAACCTCTTCCCAATCGTCTTTACCGAGAGCTCTTCTGGCGTTGGCAAGGTACTTTTCGACAAAAGCGCTATTGTCAACCTTAACTGTACCTTGAACGTCCACCGTTCCTTCGATCATAAGACGTTTGGCTTCTTCGACAGAGTATTTGCATCCGCAACTTTGGCATACAAACACGCCGTCTTCTTTAATCAAGTCTGTACTTCCGCACATCTCACATGTTAGTTGCTTCATTTCCTTTTCCCTCCAAATTATTTCAAAATTTTGATTTTTCTGTTTCGTTCGTCTAAAAGCAAATTAAGTTCGGCAATAATTTTTGCTTTGTTCGTAGCAGATTTTAGTTCACCAATTTTTGCAGTGATCTGATCTTCAATATCTGCTATCTGCTCGGTACTCATAGGATCAGAATAACGGATTTTCTCTTTCAACTGTGCCAATGCTGATTTTGTTGCTGTATCTGTTTCAGCCTCAGTCAGTGTTTCAACCTCGGTTTGCAGTTTCTTAATATAGAAAGTTTTTTTCTGCACTTTTGCAGATCCCCGTTCAATTTCGCTACGACCGGCATTGGAGACAATCATACAAACGGCAGATGTGCTTGCAATTACGGAACAGGCAACGCCGGCACTCCAAACTGGAAGTACAGGGATAAACAGAAATATGGCAAAGGCGATGATCTGAACTACAAGATATACAATGCCAATATGAACGACTGGGAAACCAAGAAATTTACTTTTTAAAGACCCAGAGCGTTTAAAAGCCGCTTTCCAAATAGTAATTTGAGCAGCAAACGCCAGCACGGTAAAGCCATAGGAGACCCAAAATGCTGTAGTTTTTGCCGAAGGGACGGCAAATGCAATTATGCTGATCAAGACGAATAGGATGCCAAGAATGATATAGCCCTTTGAGCTGTCCTTTTTCATTATTAGAACTCCCTCTTTGCGCCGCATTTGGGACAAAACTTGCCGGGTTTGATGAACTTAAAGCCGCATTTTACACAGGTGTCTGATGTTGTCTGTGGTGCGCCGCACTCATCGCAGAATGCCGCACCAGGTGTCAGTTCAGCTCCGCATTGGTCGCAGAAGCGGTTTGCTGTCACTTGCGTTTGTTTCGCCATCCCCACAAATGCGTCAGATACAGCTCCGCCAACCATGCTGCCGACCGTTCCGCCAACACCAGCCATCATCCCCAGTCCGATGCCCATACTAGAAAACTGGCCTGCACCTTCATTTTTGGCGGCATCCTGTGCCACATCGAATCCGCGTTCCTGCTGATAGGTATAGCCCTCCTGTATCCGCTTAGTAGCTTGTGCCTGAGAATCAATAACAACTTTCTGGGCTTCAGTCTGTGCGTGGATTACATCGGTCTGCTGCTTCAGCTTTGCCTCCGCTATATCGGCATACTGGCGAAAATGCAGATCCTTAAACTTTTCATACTGCGGATCGCCGTCCGGCTTAACCACTGTAGTGACATAGAAACGTTTGAGCTGCACGCCATAATCAAGAAAGTCAGGAGCCAGCCTCTGTTGGATATCTGCTGAAAATGTCTCAAGGTTTTCGTCAATCTCGAAGATATTGATGGCATTAGTGCGCATCGTCTGAGCAATGTAGGTTTTCACCTTCGTCATCAGGATACTGCGAAAATAAGTAGTCAACTGTTGACGATTCAGAACTCGTTCTGTACCGACTAATTTGACCAACAATTTGCGGGAATCATCTACGCAGAGAGACATTTCACCACTCGCGCCAATGGAAAGTGGGAACTTGTAGGTGGGCTCTACATACTGTACCTTGCTGTCCGTTCCCCAGCGAATTGCCATTTGCTCGGTTTTGTTGATGAAATAGACCTCGCAGTGGAATGCGCTTTCACCGCCTGTTGGAATGTTGATCAGATGGCGCAAAATAGGGATATTCTCTGTTTCCAGCGTGTATCGTCCCGGTCCGAATAAATCCAGTGCCTGTCCATTCAGAAAAAGGATTGCCTCCTGTGCTTCGTGGACAATTAACTGAGACGATGTGTTGAAGTCTTCGCATGGGTGCTTCCAAATGAAGGTGCTGTTATCGCCTTCGTATTTGATTACCGAAGCGATTGCTACCATAGATGAACCTCCTTTACTTTTCTCTAAAAGTATACTTTTCTAACAAATTTAGTCAAAGTGAATATCTATATTGATTATACTATGTTTCAGAATCAAAATCCACTTCTTTTCGCCTTTTATTCGGAATAACACTTTCCTGTGAAACAGTCCTTTTTTGTAGCCGAATGTAAAGAACTCTATGGAAATGAAAGCGATATATCACGAGCAGATATCTATACACACATTGAAACGGTTAAAAAGTAGTTGTGACGCATCAAAATACAGAAAGAAATCGTATTTGTCATGGAATCGGCTGAAAAAACGCAGTTACAGAAATCTCTGGAATAACTATATACACTTGTGGAAAGAAACAGCTATTCTAAAAATATAGCTCGATGCCATTTTGACATAAGACAGGGCTGCTGCCAAGTAAAAAATATTTGCTAATGCGGCAGCCCTGTTTCTATTTCGTGTTGTTTGCGGAAACCGATGTGATTTTTGGAACTGTCAGGAAGAGAAGCTTGTGGATCTTACTCCTGCATCCAGATCTTCATATGTGTCCGGCCGCGGTTGCACCAGGCGTAATACGGAATTGCCTGAAGTACAGCTTCTTCCTCTTCCGGCGGGTAGTCTGAGTACAGATCATCCATCGGCTTTAAGCGGCGTCCGGCAATCTTCAACGCGACAACTCCGCCCAGCAGATCTGCGTTGAAGGGCAGTGCCTCAATAGCAGCATCACGGGGAATTCGAAGCGCGGAGAGATCTTCTCCGTTATCGATTCCTTCGAACGCGTAGACGATCGGGCCGCGCATCAGAGCCACACATCCGGCGTCTGCGCGGACAAGCGGATTGGCGTAGATTCTTCTCACCGGCAGATCCATGCGGCAGATCACGGTATCGCCGGGGTTCCAGGCGCGGGAAAGTTCCCAGTAGCCCTTTTCATTGACTGTGCTTTCGGAAACATTTTCGCCATTTACCGTTACGGTCATGCTGCGACACCAGCCGGGATGACGGATCGCCAGCGTGAAGGTCGCGTTCGGATTCTTTGGAGAAACTGTATAAGTGAGCGTGCCGTCCCAGGGATAATTTCCTTCCAGCTTCACGATTCCGCCGCCTGCAAAGTCAAAGTCCGCACTTCCGCCGAGGAAGAGATGCGAGTAGATCGTATTTTCTCCGCAGGACCAGGTATAGGAACCAATGGAAGTCACCAGACGAGCCAGGTTCGGCGGGCAGCAGGCGCAGTCATACCAGCCGATGCGCTCCGGCGTGTATTCTTCTGAGCCGTAGGCGTATGCAGTAGAGCAGGCATCCGGGTCGGCTTCCAGCTGATTAATATAGAAGAATTTCTTACCGTCCAGCTGCATGCCGCTTAAGACGCCGTTATAGAGCGCGCGCTCCATCACATCCGCATAGCGGCGATCCGGATCGGCCTCCAGCATCTGCCGTGCGAAGAAGCAGACGCCGACAGCAGCGCAGGTCTCCGCGTAGGCGCTGTCGTTCGGCAGATCGTAATCCGTCGAGAAGGATTCCCCCTGATGGGTCGCTCCGATTCCGCCGGTAATATACATCCGGCGCTTTGTCATGTTGTCCCAGACTTTCCGGCAGGCTTCCATCAGAGTTTCATCCTGATTGGCGGCTGCGATATCGGCCGCGCCGGTGTAAAGATACATGCAGCGAACCGCATGACCCTCCGCCGTATCCTGTTCCCGCACGGGGGCATGATTCTGTGCGTAGGTGATCAGCTGGCGGTTGATATAACTGTTCGGATCTCCGCCGCGGGCGTCAGCTTCTTTCTTAAAGAAATCGGGGTCCTGACCGCGCTTGTCAATAAAGTAGGACGCAAGCTTCCGATAGCGGTCTTCACCTGTGACGCGGTAGAGACGCATCAGCGCCAGTTCGATCTCTTCGTGACCGGGAATGCCGGGAACCTTTCCTTCTTCATCGCCGAAACGGCGGTCGATATGATCACAGAGACGGCAGCAGATATCGAGAAGCTTTGTCTTGCCGGTCGCCTCGTAGTAAGCAACCGCCGCTTCCGTCATGTGTCCGGCGCAGTACATTTCATGGCAGTCGCCGAGATCCTTCCAGCGCATCTCCGGTTCTGCCACGATAAAGTATGTATCCAGATAGCCGTCCGGCTTTTGAACTCGTCCAATCAGGTCGATAATTTCATCCGCTCTTGCTTCCAGCTCCGCATCCGGCTGCACGGTCAGCGAGTAGGCGACTGCTTCCAGCCACTTGGCCAGATCACTGTCCTGGAATACGCGGCCGTAGTAAGTGCCTTCGATTTCCCCGGCGGCAATCCGGTAGTTCCGGATTACATGACTGGGGCGGATATCCGGAATCTCATCATGCAGAACCTTCTCCTGGTATGGTATCATCGTGTGGATGACGGTATTCTGAACCGGGGAGAAGAACGGATCCCGGATCGTAACCTGCTTCAGCGAGAGAAAATGATTTGTTTTTTCTACCATAAAAGGAACCTCCTGTATGATAATATCTGCCGGCTTGCACGTTCGCAAGCGGCATACGAAATTTGTTTCACAGCCTGCTGATTATGATGATGCCATAAGAACGCCAATATGTCAAAGAAAAAAACAAAATAGACAAAAATATTTGCAAATGGAAAAAGGCGAAAATCTGTGCCTTGTAAAAAGAAAGGCGCAATGTTATCATGTAAGCAGAGTTTCACATCTTTAGAGATGCGGAGAAAGGAGTGCCAGGCGGTTTATGATCAAAGAAAAAATTCCGGTGGGAATCTCGGACTTTGAGAAGATTCGGGAAGAGAGATGCTATTATGTCGATAAGACGGCTCTGATCCGTGAATTTCTGGAAAAAGGAGCTGCGGAAGTTACGTTGATTACGCGGCCGCGCCGATTCGGCAAGACATTGGCGCTCAGTATGATGGCCAGTTTCTTCGATATCCGAAGGGACAGCCGCCCGATTTTTGAAGGCCTGGAGATTTTGTCGGAAAGGCAGTTGTGTGCCAAATGGATGAATCAGTGGCCGGTAGTTTTTCTGTCTTTTAAAAATGTAGATGGTATGGATTTTTTATATGCCTACGGTCAGCTGGAATATGAGATTTCGTGTTTGTTTGAAAAACACAGATATCTTTTGGAGAGCAAAAACATCAGTGTTCCGGAGGCGGAACTGTTTGAAAAGATTCGAAACCGGCAGGGCAGTGCCGTAGAAGTATCTCGTTCTCTGCAGCTTTTGATGCAGCTTCTGAATCGTTATTGCGGGAAAAAAGTAATTCTTCTGCTGGATGAATATGATGTGCCTCTGTCAAAGGCGAGTACGTATAATTATTATTCGGAGATGCTGGAGATTATCCGTGCGATGATGATTACAAGCCTGAAGGATAATGACACGCTTCAGTTTGCCATTGTAAGCGGATGCCTTAAAGTTTCCAAGGAAAGTATTTTTACCGGAGCTAATAATTTTGTATCGGATACGATCACAGCTTCGCGTCTGGATGAATATTTTGGCTTTACGCAGAAGGATCTGGATCGTATTCTCCGGGATGCCGGGGCGGAGAAACATATGGAAGAAGTGAAGCGATGGTATGACGGTTATCATTTTGGCGAATGTGACGTGTACTGCCCGTGGGATGTTATGAATTATTTGCGGGATCTTCAGAAGAATCCGGAGGCAAAGCCTGTGGAATACTGGAGAAATACCAGCGATAACGCTATTATTCGTTCCTTTATTGATTATGCCGGAAGCAGTATCACGGGAAAGCTGGAAGTCCTGCTGTCAGGCGGATATATTGTAGAGCCGATCGAGGAGAATCTCACGTATGATTATCTCCATTCATCGGAGGAAAATCTATGGAGTGTTCTTTACCTGACTGGATATTTGACCCGTGTGCGTGAGCAGGAGTTAAAGGCCTGTCTGCCGAGAGGAAGTGTAGCGCTTGTAATTCCCAATGAAGAAGTGCGTGAGATTTTTGCGGCAACGATTGTCCGGTGGTTTGGAGAAAATGCAAGGACCTGGAATCGAAAGGCACTGTTTGATGCTGTATGGGAAGGTGACACGGCTGTTATTAACGAAGAGATGAATCGGTTGTTGCGGAAGACGATCAGTTATCATGATTATCGGGAGGATTATTACCACGCGTTTCTTGCCGGTATCTTTGCCGGTGCTGGCTATATGGTAGAGTCCAACCGGGAGCATGGTGAAGGACGCAGCGATATCGTGATCTCTGATTCGGAAAATGGTCGGGTGGCAATTTTTGAAGCAAAGTGTTCTCGTACTCCGGAGGATATGGAGCCAGACTGTGACCGGGCGCTGCATCAGATGGCAGAGCGCGGATATGCGAAAGATTATGAAGATACTTTCCGGCAGGTGCTTTGCTATGGAATCACCTTTTATAAGAAGCGGTGTCTGGTGAAACAAGGATAAAGAATCGCAGAATTGTCCACTTTTTCGTGCCGTTTTGTGAGTTCCATTTCCGATTTCTTTTTCTTATACTAAATACAGATAAAACAAAGCAGAAAGTGAAATAGATCAGATCATTTTGCCGGAATTTTGTATAAGACAGAAGGAGGATATGGATGGAAAGACAGGCCACGGAAAGAGTAAAAAAGCTGATGAAGGTTGTTCGGGCTCCGAAGATTGTATTCAGCGTAGAGAAGGCGACGCTTTTTACGAAAGCGTACCGGGAATATGAAGGTGATCCGAACGTGATTCGTATGGCGAAAGCGCAGGCATATGTGCTGGATCACATTTCGATTTTTATTTTGGACGGAGATCTGCTGGCAGGTGCACCGGCCAGCAAGCCGATGGCGGTAGAAGCTGACTTCTGGACAAAAGGAACCTGGCAGAAGGAAGGGATTGATTCTCTGCGCGGAGAGGAATATGCGATTTCCGAGGAAGAGGCACAGAAAATGGTGGAGCTGACGGAATACTGGCATAAGATTATTCCGGAATATAAGCTGTACGATCTTTATGACGATACCATGTGGGCTTGGAAACGCAGTGGATATCTGCTGCCGGTGAACCGGACTCTGGAAGAGGCTGCTGGTATGGGATACGCATGCAACGGAATGGATATTCTGCCGGAGGCGGACACCTATCAGATTGATTATGGTTATGTAATTGGAAAGGGACTAAATGCCGTTATTGCGGAAGCGAAGGAAGAGCTTGGGAAAGTGACTTCCATGAGTATCCGCACAGAAGATGATATTGAACGGATTTATGTTCTTCGTGCAATCGTAATTATCAATGAAGCTGTGATTCGTTGGGCGAATCGTTACGCGGATCTGGCGGAAAACATGGCGGCAGAAACAGAAGATAAAGTACGGCGGGAAGAACTTCTTCAGATATCAAAAATGTGCCGAAAAGTTCCTGCGGAACCGGCGGAGACTTTCCGGGAAGCGCTTCAGTTTCAGTGGTTTATTTTTCTGATGATCTCCTGTCAGACGACAACGCCTCTAGGGAGAATGGATCAGTATCTGTATCCGTATTATCAGCATGATATTAAGAATGGAGAAATTGATGACGAGACGGTTCTGGAATATCTGGAGCTTTATCGACTGAAATTCCTGCAGATGAAGAATACATCCGGAGGACAGAGCCGTCTGAAATGGTCCGGGCAGGCGCGCTGGAACAGTGTGACGCTGGGAGGTGTGGATAAAGATGGAAATGATGCGACGAATGCGCTGTCCTATCTTTTCCTGGAAGCTGCATATCGCTGCCGGGTTCCTCATCACACGCTTCATGTGCGTGTCCATGAGAAGACACCGGAGAAGCTGATGCAGAAAGCGATCGAACTGGTAAAGACCGGTATGGGAATGCCGTCGTTCCTGAGCGATAAATCTTATATTGGAAATCTGGTGGATAATGGAGTCCCGCTGGAGAAGGCAAGAGATTATTATATCATTGGGTGTGTAGATGTTACAGTTCCGGAGGGCTGGGGAATGGTATTTTCCATGGTTGTGACAGCTCTTGCGCTGGATACCTTTATGCACAATGGCTACAGCAAACAGCAGCAGATGATGATCGGGCCGGAGACGGGCGATGTCAGGAAGATGGATACCTACCAGGAGTTTGAGGACAAGTTAATTGAGCATATCAAGTTCTATATGGACTACTTTGCACAGGATATGCTGCTTCTCTACCTGACTGGGCGTAAGGAAATGCAGGATGTATTCCCGATTTCTTTGTTCAGCGATGGCGTGAAAGTAGGAAAAATCGGAAAAATGAGGAAACTTCCCTATGGAATTGGTCCTACGATTAATGTGGGAATTGGCACGATCAATGTCTGTGATTCTGTAGCAGCTGTAAAGAAACTGGTATACGATGAAAAGAAGATTACGATGGAGGAGCTTCTGGCAGCTATGGATGCAAACTGGGAGGGAGAGAAGAATCAGAGGATCCGCCAGATGTGTCTGGATGTACCGAAGTATGGAAATGACAATGATGAGACGGATGAACTGGCATCCCGGATTTATGATCGAATCTGTGATGTCGGGCGTGAAATTGACAGCTATCGTGGAACAAAGTTCCGTGTAGCAGGAATCTCGATTACCTCTCATGATCCGGGCGGACGCCTGATCGGGGCGACTCCAGATGGGCGTTATGCCGGAAGCTATCTGGCGGACGGTGCGGCCTCCCCGGAGCAGGGATGTGATGTATGCGGGCCGACAGCTATGCTGAACAGTGCGATGAAACTTCCGCAGCTGAAGCTGCAGTCGCTTCTTCTGAACATGAAGATGCATCCATCCGCATTAAAGACAGAGGAAGATACGGCAAAATTCAGCATGATGATTCGAACCTATCTGACAGAAGGCGGGAAGCAGATCCAGTTCAATGTGGTGGATCATGAAACGCTGGTTGCGGCAAAGAAAAAACCGGAAGAGCATAAGGATCTGATTGTTCGGGTGGCAGGCTACAGTGCCTACTTTGTACAGCTGAATCCGAATGTGCAGGACGAGCTGATTGCAAGAACCTGTCACAGATCTGTTTACTAGGAAGATGCTATGGGAGTTGTTTTTAACATTCAGAAATTCTCCATTCACGACGGACCTGGGATTCGTACTACGATTTTTCTGAAGGGCTGCCCTCTTCGCTGCGCCTGGTGTCATAATCCGGAGTCGAATCTTCCGGCTCCGCAGCTTCTCCTTTTCCCGCATCTTTGTACCGGATGCGGGGAATGTATAAAAGTCTGTGGACAGTCCTGCATCCGGATGGAAAACGGACGGGCGCTTACGGATCGGAACCGCTGTATTGTATGCGGCACCTGCGTGGGTAAATGCCGTTCGTCTGCAAGAGAGATCGCAGGAAAAGAGATGGCAGCAGAAGAAGTGATTTATGAGGCGGGAAAGGACTGGCGTTTTTATAAAACTTCCGGCGGAGGAATTACTTTTAGTGGAGGAGAACCTCTTTCCCAGGCGGATTTTGTGTTGGAAATGATGGATGAAGCTGAAAAAAAGGGGCTTCGCATGGCGATGGAGACAAGTGGTTACGGAAGCTGGGAGAAAGCAAAAGAAATTTTTAATCGGCTGGATACGCTGCTCTACGATATTAAATTAATGGATGATAAAAAGCATGTGGAGTATACCGGAGTGTCGAACCAGAGGATACTGGAGAATCTCAGACGTACAGCAGATGAGTTATGTACAGAAATCTGGATTCGTATGCCGCTGATTCATAACGTAAATGATTCGGAAGAGGAGCAGCAGGCCAGAATTGCTTTCCTGAAAAGTCTTTCACGGCCTGTGGCCAGAATTTACCTTCTTCCCTATCATGATCTGGGGCTTTCCAAGCTGGCTTCCCTGAACTGGGACAGTAATCGAATGGCATCGTTTTCTCCGCCTTCAGAAGAAAGAATACAGAGAATAAAGGCGGGATACGAAGCAGAAGGTCTTGAGGTGTTCGTTGGTTAAGCGTTTTATTGGGAGCTTTCATTAATCGCTGACAGAATTAGAAAAAGAACTGCTCGTGGGCAGTTCTTTTTCTAATTCTCTATCCACACATCAGCCGGAGTCCATACAGTTACAGGCATTGTACTGGAAAAACCAGAATCATGAATTCTGGAATCCAGAACCGTATAATCAGAATTGGAAAACAGATAGTAGCAAAGGCAATAATCGTCAATCAGCAATTTTTGAATATCCAGGATTGCCTGAAGGGATTCCTCTTCTTCACTGGTGACTGCGTACAGTAATTTTCGGCTCAGTTCTTCCGGCTTATACATAGAAGTATATTTTTTATCTCCGTACATATAGTTATAAAATTGTGTCAGCGTATCATACTGAGCAGAACCAAAGGTTCCCATAATGCCATCCCAACCGCCGCCGTCCAACTGCATATAGGTGGATGTAGAATTGGAGACCGGATTCAGGATAAGTGTAATCTGAACCTGCGCTAGCATATCCTGCAGGGCATGTGCCAGGGCATCTGCGTTATCGGCGGATTGATCATACGTGTATGTTGTTACAAAGCCTTCGCTGTATCCGGCCTCGCGAAGGAGTGTCCGTGCCATGGAAAGGTTATATTCATATCCGATTACTTTGGAGTTATACGTGTACATCCCGGGAGTGGCATACTGATTGGTTTTTGTCACCGTATCCAGATAGATATTGTGAATAATATAATCTGTATCAATGGCATAACAGACTGCCTGACGAACTCTTTGGTCAGCAAAAGGAGAAGTGCTTTTTGCTGAATCAAAAACCATTCCCCACGGACCGGTACTGGTGATTGCATTTATCTGATATCCCTCAGCAGAAAATCCGCTGAGAGAAGCAGTATCCCCCCGAATCAGAACATTGTAGCGCCCTTCGCGGAACCGGTATTCGCGGCTGGAGGTATCATCATCGCAGACGATTTTGATTTCATCAAGATAAGGTTTTCCGCTTTGCCAGTAATTTTCATATCGCAGGTAGGAAATTGTTCCGTCCGAGGCGATATTCTGGAACCGAAAAGGTCCGGTTCCCACCGGATGAGTGGATGCCCACTCCACGCCATTTTTCTGGCAGGCATCCGGAGAGATCATAAGTCCCTGCGCCTGACAGAGACTGGGAAGAAGTGTATTATCCCATTGTGTTAAGTGAAGGATAACGGTGTATTCTTCGGCCACTTCAATCGACGCAAGGTGAGAAAATCCGGTTGCATTTGCTGCCTGCTGTCGTTCCAGATTCCACTTGACAGCTTCTGCATGGAAAGGAGTTCCGTCGTGGAATGTGACGCCTTCCCGAAGATTCAGCGTTATGGTTTTTTCTTCATGATTGGACTGCCAGGCGACAGCAAGGCAGGGAAGAATATTTCCATTGGCGTCCAGACGGAGGAGGGTTTCCAGAGCCGGAGTCGAATGACGGAGCGGAGAACCAGAGGTCATGGCAGGAGGATATCCGAGGACAGCAACATTTCTTACATCACAGATCATCAGTGTGCCGTCGGAAACGAGTGCTGCATCCGATGTAGCTTCGAATGTGGTATCACTCGTGATCTGTGGTGTGATATCAAAAGAACAGCTGGTAAGAAGCAATGCGGATAATGTAAGAAAAACGATAGCACGAAGTGTCATAACGCATATCCTCCATCTGAGTAATCGGGTAAAATGAAAAGAAAGTTGTATTTTCTATATTATTATAACAAAAAAGAAAAAAGAAAAACATCCATTAAAAAGACGAAAATGTGGACTATTTTGTTGAGTGAAAGAATGGACAGAATCCTTCTTGCCAGAAAAAGGCGAAAAAGATATACTGAAAAAAAGGCATACAAGGGAGGCGATCACTTGAAACAAAAGAGTTTCACCTGCCTGATATCCGGATTGCTGGCAGGGATTGTACTGCTCACATTTGCATTGACGGCAATAACTTCCAATCATTTTATCAGAAAAAATCTGACAGAGAATGCTGTGGAGAACGGACAGAGAAATGTACGTGCAGATGATGTTTCTCTTAGCGCGTACCTTTCTTCTCTGAGTCAGTCTGTAAAGGAAATTTATTATAACACGGGAATTTATCCGTTGTTGTATCAACCGTCTCCTTCTTATGAGGATAATAATGCGATCTTTACCTGGATGCAGTCGCTGGTAAATCTATCAGAGAAGAGAGAGGTTCTTCAGATTTATATGAATCTGGAGAATTCCGGCCGTTCTTATCTTGTGGGAAGAGACGGGCGAAGTACCGGAATCGGAAATTATTCCGTGGAAATTCCGGATGCACAGGGACCGTATCAGGCATTTTGTGAAATTTCACATCCCAGCCATAGTTATGGAATGGCTGTTCCCGGTTCGGAAGAGGTAAATGTATGCACATTTCACTGGAATATCTATAGTGCAATGGGAAGGAAGATCATCGGGACGATATCCGTGGATGTTCTGACGGAAAAGCTGGCGGATTATCTGGCTTCCGCCGGGCAGGGAACACCGGTGTATCTTCTGACAGATGCAGGTGATATTATTTATCAGAATACGGATATGTTGTCGGAGGCTGCCCGTATGGAGCTGCTGGAAGAGCATCAGGAAAAATCATGGAGCCATATTCAGGAAGCGTCGTTTCATGGAGTTGCATTTGTTCAGAGTATCAGCAGCAGTCTGGTTGACTGGAAGATTATAGAATTGAAGACGGAGGACGAATTGTTCGGAACTGCAGACAGGATTCTGCTCTGGCAGATTTTGATGCTGGCAGGCGCGGGAGCTATTTGCGTGTCAAGCTTGTTCCTTGTTGTGATTCATCTGACCAAACCGCTCCGGGAACTGAAGAACTATGCTTCGTCTGTGGAAAAAGGGAATCTTACTGTAAATATAAGAGATTATACTTCTTATCATAGAATGGATGAGATCGGAATTCTGATTGTTCATATGGAAAATATGATGAAAACGATTCGGGAAATGTTCGTCCGGCAGAAAAAGCTGGGGCAGGCACAGAGAAATATTGAGATGAAAATGCTGCTGGCTCAGATTAATCCGCATTTTATCTATAATACGCTTCAGAGTATCAGTACACAGGCGTTGATTCACGGCGATAAAGATACCTATCAGCTTCTTGTGAGATTGGGAGCGGAAATGCAGTACAGTATGAATCTGGAAAAAGAAGTAGTGCATCTGAAAGAAGAAATGCAATATGTCGAGAATTATCTTGTACTTCAGCAGCAGCGATTTGAGAATCGTTTCCACTTTGAAATTTGGATAAATCCGGAGGATGAGTCTATTACTGTTCCTAAAATGTCGCTTCAGCCTCTGGTAGAAAATGCGATTAAGCATGGGAAAATTCATCAGACCCCTGGCGGTTTTATAAAAATTCAGACAGCACGGTCTGACAAGCATCTGGAAATTCTGCTGGCAGACAACGGGCTGGGTTGTCCGGAAAATCGCCGAAAAGAGCTAAATGAAGCATTGGAACATTTAAAAGAGGACGATGTTTATGTAAAAGAGCATATCGGTATGAAGAATGTGGGCTATCGCCTGCGGCTGCTATACGGAGATAAAGTGAGCATGAGAATCGAAACCTCCGTATGGAATGGAGCGCAGGTAACGATACGGATTCCACTGGATCAATACGAAGGAGGGCCGGTCTTTTGAAAGCATTGATTGTAGATGATGAAAGGGCTGCGGTAATCGCGGTGAAAATGTTGGTAGACTGGAAAAGGTATCAGATTGAAACTGTTTATGAGGCGAGTTCTTCGGAGGATGTGCTGCCTCTGATCCGAACAGAAGAGATCCAGATTATCATATCAGATGTCCGAATGCCTGGAATGAATGGACTGGAACTGATTTCAGAGATTCATAAACTGCGTCCGAATACAAAAATTATTATGATATCCGGCTATGGTCAGTTCGAATATGTCCGGAGCGCTCTGCAGCAGGGCTGTACGGATTATATATTGAAGCCGTTGGATGAAGCGCAGCTGAATCGAGCGGTTGAAAAGGCAGTTCAGGAGTGGAGGAAGAATGTGTCGATTCAGGCAATCGAACATTCTTATCATAAAATTGATAGTCAGATGAAAAAGACACAGGCGCAGAGAATGCTCCTGGTTTATCTGAATTCACCGGATCATGAAATTGCGTATGAACAGCTTTGCGAGCTGCTTCCGGATTTCCGGGATATTAAAAAGTTTCGGATCGCCAATATATGCAGCAAACATCTGCCGGAAGATCTTCTGCGGGGAGAGTGTGATCTTCCTGAATTGGCAGATATGATAAATGATCTTGTATATGATACTGGATATGCCCTGGCGGTGATGAGACGGCTGAATAGTAACATTCAGATCTTTTTTGGAACGGAACATTGTGATGTACCGAAGCTGTGTCATCAGATTCTGGAGCTCTTATATCAGAAATGTAAGATACATTTTCCGATGGGGCTTAGTGATGAGTTGAAGATTGGAGGAGCTGTGGAGGATGCTGTCCGTCAGGCCGGAACACGTTCCGGGACACTTCCGTTGTCTGTTCTGGAACGGGGAGAGTATCAGGACAGAGAGGAAGCTCTCACGCTGGAAGGGCAAAATATATTTGAAGATTTAGAGGAAATGCTCCACAAAGCAATTCTTGGCGGATATGATCGCGTGATGAAAAAAGCAGCGGAGGAGACAGTAAAGCAAATCGCAGGAATAGAAAATCTGAGATTCGGAGATCTGGAAGCTATCCAGGTGGAGTATCAGAGAATGAGATTGCGATGGATTGAAGGAATTCGTCTGAGTCGGGCAGGGATGAAACGGGAAATATGCCGACGTCTGCCGGATTCCTGCTTCCAACTTCCGTTTGACACCGACGGACTCTTCTCAATACAGCAAATGGAGGAAAATCTGTATCGGGATCTTCAAAATCTTGCACTGTATTTTCGTGATAGTATGGGAGCCGGGGAGAATGACGGAGCAATTTTTCAGCAGATCGAGCAGTATCTTTTGTTGCACTATAATGAGAAAATCACGATCGGATTTATTGCGGAGCATTTTGCAATCAGTGAAAGTTATCTGTCGAGGGCATTTAAGAAGAATATTGGAATGGGAATCCCGGATTATCTGAACGATCTTCGGATTCAAAAAGCCAGGGAACTGCTGTTGTCTCCACAGATGAAGGTCGCGGACATTGCATTTTCTCTGGGATATCAGGACGAAAAATATTTCAGCCGTGTTTTTCATAAGCTGGAAGGAATCTCACCGCAGCAGTATCGTCAGAAAAACAGTCGTTAGTAGTTGTCTGATGATAATTAAAAAAAGAATATTGTGTCGGAAAAGTCCACCAGAAGGAGCATGATTTTGAGTGTTGCCTTCGGTGGACTTTTGTTATATTGAGGCCAGAAAGGAGATTTGCCATGATAAAGTACGTAATAAAAAGACTGTTTCTGATGATTCCGGTTATGCTTGGGGTTGCGTTTTTGCTCTATGGATTATTATCTCTTGCGACCGGCGATGCAGCCCGGGTTAAATTTGGAGAGGATGCCTCGGAAGAGGTAATGAATGAGTGGAGAGAAGAAAAAGGGTTGAATGATCCCTTAATTATCCAGTATGGACGCTATGTGGGAAATCTGGTAACAAAAGGAAGTCTGGGGACTTCTTATCTGACAGACAAGCCTGTAACCGAGATGCTTATGGCCAGATTCCCGGTTACGCTGAAGCTGGCGGTAGTTGGCTTGTGTGTAATGCTTATCATCGGCGTGCCGATCGGAATTATATCCGCAATTAAGCAATATACGTGGATTGATACTTTGATGGTTTCGATCGGAATGCTTGGTGTATCTCTTCCGAACTTTTGGGTAGCATTGATGCTGATTATCATATTTTCACAGAACCTGGGAATCCTTCCTGCTTCTGGTATGGGAAGTGCGGCAAACTGGATCATGCCGGCGATTGCTGTGGGAATTGGTCCTTCCTGTACCATGATGCGGACAACACGCTCCAGCGTACTGGAATGTGTCCGACAGGACTATGTACGGACAGCCAGATCCAAGGGACAGAAGGAAGGCAAGGTGGTGATACACCATGTATTGAGAAATGCTTTGATTCCAGTGGTTACTGTAAGTGGAATTCAGTTTGGTGCATTGATGGGAGGCGCGGTTGTTATTGAATCGATCTTTTCACTTCCCGGACTGGGAAAGTTGATCGTAGATAATATTGCAACCCGCGATTATCCGGTTGTAATCGGTGGTGTTCTGGTAATCGCACTGGCGTTTAGTCTGGTAAATCTTGTAGTGG
>ENA-UOJJ01002696-UOJJ01002696.1-human-gut-metagenome-genome-assembly--contig:-CS66-NODE-2696-length-21098-cov-8.715915_pt1 | contig 21098 bp, 23 predicted proteins | sample MGYA00242343_ERZ723890 | MGnify/ENA metagenome assembly ERZ723890
AAATAACTAATATAGATAATAATATTACAATTATGGGTGATGAAGATAAAATTAAACAGTTGTTAAATATATTAATGGATAATGCTTTAAAGTATTCATTAAATAATGGTATTATTAAAATTTCACTGAAAAAAAACAAGCAGTCCAATGTTTATATTACCGTATCAAATTCAAGTGAAACAATCAATAAAGAACAACTCAATAAAATATTTGATAGATTTTTCAGAATTGACAGTTCAAGGAACAGAAAAACCGGTGGTTCAGGATTAGGTTTAAATATCGCTAAGTCAATCGTTGAAATTCATAAAGGTTCAATTAATGTTATGAATAAAGATAATATTACAAGCTTTATTATCACATTTTAAAAAGTGTAAAAAGACCTGAGAAAAGTTATTTTCTTCTCAGGTCTTTTTAATTGCCATAAATTTTCAGTTTAAATCAGATAAGATTGTTGTTTTAGCTTTTAATGATTCTTGAACTAAAATAATTCTTTGATTTTCAGAACCACGAAATTTTAAATTTATATTTTTTTTATTTATTTCAAATTTACCGTCTACTAATATATCAATATAACTTAAAAGTTCATCTGTAAATTGACATCGTACCCTGCTATTTTGTAATAAATCATTTTCAAAATTATAGCCTGTATAACACCATATATTTTTATTAGGAAATATATTTTTTGATTCTTTTACTAAACCTACTAATACTTCTTGGTTTGATGGTTCAAAAGGTTCTCCTCCTATGAGAGTTAATCCAGATATATATTCATGATTCAGGGCTTCAATAATTTCTTTTTGAGTTTCAGATGTATACTTAATTCCATAATTAAAATCCCATGTTTCTTGATTAAAACATCCTGGACAATGATGTGTACATCCTGAAACAAATAGTGAAACTCTTACTCCTAAACCATTTGCAATATCATGTTTTTTTATAGAACCGTAATTCACCTGACCACTTCCCTTTTAAAGATGCAGAACTCTTTCTTTAATTTCCTGTGTTCTTCCCTGATTCCAAAATTGTGTTCCTATATAACCGCATGTCCTTCTTGCAACATTCATTTTATCTTGATCTGTATTGCTGCAATTAGGGCATTGCCAAATTAATTTTCCATCTTTATCGTTTACGATCTGAATTTCACCTTCATAGCCGCATTCACAGCAATAATCGCTTTTAGTATTTAATTCAGCATACATAATGTTCTCATAAATATGTTTCATTAATGTAAGAACAGCTTCAATGTTGTTTTGCATATTGGGTACTTCAACATAGCTTACAGCACCGCCAGGCGATAATTTCTGAAACTTTGATTCAAATGTCAATTTACTGAAAGCATCAATTTCTTCAGTAACATGAACATGATAGCTATTTGTAATATAGTTTCTGTCAGTAACTCCTTTAATAAATCCAAAACGTTTTTGCAGACATTTTGCAAACTTGTAAGTAGTAGATTCTAATGGTGTTCCATATAGACTAAAATCAATATTAGTTTCCTGTTTCCATTTACTGCACACATCGTTTAAGTGCTGCATTACCTGTAAAGCAAATTTTGTACCCTCTTCATCAGTATGTGATTTTCCTGTCATGTATTTAGTACATTCACACAACCCTGCATATCCCAGAGAAATTGTCGAGTAACCGTTAAACAGTAATTTATTAATGGTTTCACCTTTGTGTAATCTTGCTAATGCACCATACTGCCATAGTATCGGGGCAACATCAGACGGAGTATCTAATAATCTTTCATGACGGCACATTAATGCTCGTCTGCATAATTCTAAGCGTTCATCAAAAATTTCCCAGAATTTTTTTTCGTCTTTATTTGAAGAACAAGCCACATCCACCAAATTAATTGTAACAACACCCTGATTAAATCTGCCGTAATATTTCGGATTACCATTTTCATCTATATAAGGAGTAAGAAAGCTGCGGCATCCCATACATGGATAGCAGTGCCCGTTTCCGTTTTTGTCGACTTTATATTCAAGCATTTTCTTTTCAGAAATATAATCAGGAACCATTCTTTTAGCAGTACATTCAGCTGCAAGCTTTGTTATTTCCCAATACTTGGAACCTTCTTTTATATTGTCTTCTTCAAGCACATAAATAAGCTTTGGAAATGCAGGTGTAACATAAACTCCCATTTCATTTTTTACGCCAAGAATTCGCTGTTTTAACATTTCTTCAATAACAAGTGCTAAATCGTCTCTTAAGCTTCCTTCTTCAACTTCATCAAGGTACATAAATATAGTAACAAAGGGAGCCTGACCATTGGTTGTCATTAGAGTAATAACCTGATATTGAATCATCTGAACGCCGCGTTTAATTTCTTCCTTAACACGCATTTCAGCTACTTCATTAATTTTGTCTTCATCAAGAGACAATCCAGCAGCCTTAAATTCTTCAAAAACAATTTTACGAAGTTTTTGACGGCTTATATTAACAAAAGGAGCAAGATGGGATAACGTAATACTCTGCCCGCCGTATTGTGAACTTGCAATTTGTGCTATACATTGTGTTGCTACATTACATGCAGTAGAAAAGCTTTTGGGTTTTTCAATCATAACTTCACTTATAACTGTTCCATTTTGAAGCATATCTTCTAAATTTACTAAGCAACAGTTATGCATGTGCTGAGCGAAATAATCAGAATCATGAAAATGTATTATACCTTCTTCATGTGCCTTTACTATCTCTTCGGGTAAAAGAAAACGTTTAGTTATATCCTTGCTGACTTCTCCTGCCATATAGTCTCGCTGAACGCTGTTAATAACCGGATTTTTATTAGAATTTTCCTGTTTTACTTCCTCATTATTACATTCAATAAGGCTTAATATCTGTTTATCTGTAGAATTTGATTTTCTGACCAAATAACGTTTATATCTGTATGTTATATATTTTCTTGCAACCTCAAAGGATTTGCAATTCATAATCTGATTTTCTACCAGATCCTGTATTTCTTCTACATTTAACGTTCTATTCATATTCAGACATATTTGTTCAACATTTCTGGAAATTTCATCAATTTTTTGTTCTGTAAGTCTTTCACTTTCTGCAACCTCTTTATTAGCTTTTCTTACAGCGGCTATAATTTTTTCTATGTTAAAGCCAACTTCAGTACCGCTTCTTTTAATTATTTTCATGTATACCCTCCTAAAAAACACCAAACACAATATATAGTGTTTAACTTCCCGTCCAAACACTATATATAGTATTATATCATAGAATTGGAAAAAGTCAAGTGAAAAAATTACCAAGTTTTATAAAGCTCATATAAATTGGAGTACAAAATTTTATCGTACTCCATAAATTTTAATTGACTTTTTTTCTTATAATTGAATTTTTCGGAAATTTATGATTACACTGAAAATAAAATTTCATCATAGCATGATTTACAGAAGTAATTTCTTCATGTTTTTCATTAAATATTTTTTCCGGTTTAACAATTACTGGTTTACAACCAGGTGAAAAAATTTCAAGAGTATCGCCCAGAAAGAATCTATTACGCTGTGTTGCATAAATAAATCCACCACAACAATTTTCAATTACAGCTACTACATCATAGTTTCTTATATAACCCCCATTTTCATAAAACTGACAATCTTTGGGGTGTCCAAAAAAGAATCCAGTACAATATTTTCTATGACTAACTTTAAAAACCTCTTCTGAAATCCAGTCAGGAAGCGGTTCACCAAAATGTTTCTTATGCCAATCTACTGCCATTCTATAGGCATTGGTAATAACTGCAACATAGTAAGCAGATTTAGCACGTCCTTCTATCTTAAGGCTGGTAACACCGGCTTCTGCAAGCTTATCTATGTGATTAATCATGCACAGGTCTTTTGAATTTAAAATATATGTCCCTTTATCGTCTTCAAATACTGGAAAATATTGTCCGTCTCTTTTTTCTTCCATCAGATGATATCCCCAACGACATGGTTGAGCGCATTCTCCCCTATTAGCGTCTCTGTTTACTAAATAACTTGAAAGAAGGCATCGGCCGGAAAAAGAAACGCACATTGCACCGTGAACAAAAACTTCTATTTCCATATCCGATGGCGATTTTGCTCTGATTTCTGAAATTTCTTCTAAAGATAATTCACGGGCAAGCACTATGCGCTTTGCTCCCATATTATATAATTCGTTTGCAGTAATATAATTAACTATACCGGTTTGGGTAGACATATGAATTTCCATATCAGGCGTATATTTTTTTATTAACGACATTAAACCCAAATCTGCAACAATTACGGCGTCCACCATACACTGTTGAACATTTTTTATAAAGTCTTCAAATTCTGGAATTTCATTATTTCTTGGTAATGTATTGCAAGTAAGATAAATTTTAATTCCTTTCTTATGAGCGACATCCACAGTTTTTTTTAATTGTTCAAATGTAAAATTATCCGGAGACGCTCTCATTCCAAAATTCTTGGCACCTAAATATATAGCGTCTGCACCATAATCCATAGCAGCTTGAAATCGTTCCCAGTCGCCTGCTGGTGCAAGAACCTCTAAATTTTCAAATTTATTCAACTTTCCTCATCATCCTCATTCTCATTTTCTGCTTCTTCATATTGCTTCTGTACAAGTTCCTTATTTTTCTCATGTTCTTCATTTGTCTCAGCAAAATATGTTTCTTTCGTATCAATATTGGCATAGAAGAAATAATAGTTAGTATCGGCAGGATATAAAACAGCTTCTATTGCATCAAGTCCCGGATTTCCTATAGCTCCTGAAGGCAATCCATTACACTGGTATGTATCGTAAGATTCAAATAAAGCTTCTGACGGAATTTCTATGTTTGGTTTTATAATTTCATCTACATAATAAGTTGTAGGATCAGATTCAAGTTTAGGAAAATTATCTGGATCGGCAAGACGATTTTCAAAAACTGATGCAACCATTTTCATCGAATCTTTTGAAGCTGCTTCTGCTTGAACTATTGAAGCCAAAGTAATCACTTCGTCCAGAGTCATTCCAAGCTTATCCATTTGATTATAATATTCTTCCGTTATTTTATTCTCAAAATTTTGATATATTTTCATACATACTGATTCAGGATCAGAATCCACATAAAATTTATAAGTGTCAGGAAACAAATATCCTTCCATTCTATAAAATTTTGATGCAGAAGATGACGGAAGTTTGCTTTCAAAATTAAAACCGTATCCACCGGCATTAAAATAATATAAGAATCTTTCAGCGTCACATACTCCTTCCTCTTCAAGTTTCTGTGCTGCTTCAAATATACTTATTCCTTCAACAAATGTAATATCAACGGTTTCTTTATATTCAGACATATCTGTAGTAAGCTTTGTGAGTATTGTTTCGTATGCATCACTAGGACTCAGTTCATATTCGCCAGGAATAAAGTTAGTATCAGCTCCGCTCATCTTGGCTATGATTTCAAATGCTTTTGGAATTTTTATTATTTTTTCATCGGCTAAAATTTGTGCAACAGATTTTGCATCAGCACCTTCTGTTATAGTAATCATTTTAAGTGAATCATCCTTGCCAATAGCAAGCATGTCTCTGCCTACTGCAATAATTAAAATTGAAAGGCATATAGCCACAGTAAAAATAAGTGTTGTAAGCATGAGAACCAATGGCAGACGTGCTGATTTTTTTTTCTTTTTAGTTTTTTTATTTTTCATTGATTTATTATCAAAATTTGTTTTCTTTTTTTCAGTTTCAGATGTAGAGTTTATTTGGTTTTGAGATGTATTGTTTGTATCATCAGCTAAACCTACAGGTCTTCTTATATTAACAGTATATTCTCTGTATTGGTTATTTTCTATTTCATTATTGGAATTTTGATATATGCTTCCTGTATGGTATGTGCTGTCTCTTTTGTATTCTTTTTGAACTGATACAGAATTAACATCGCTGGAACGGTTTAAAGCTGCCGGATTTACATTCTTTCTTGGAATATGCTGTTCATATCTTTTTCCGGAAACTGATGATTTACTCTGTTTTTGGTTAGTTTGATTAAGAATATCTTCAAGTATTTTATTTTTTTCATTTTTTTCCATTACATACCTCCAAGGAGTTTTCAGTAATTATATAATTGACCGGCATATCATATTGATTAATAATAAGTTTATCAGTCAAATTATTCTGATAACATAATCCTACTGTTATGAGTCTATTATTTTCACATAAAAATCTATCGTAATAACCGCCGCCATACCCCAAGCGATAACCATTTAAATCAAAGGTTAACCCTGGAACAATACAAATAATGTTTTCTGATAAATCCACAATATCGTTTTCTGTACCATAAGGTTCCAAAATTCCGTTTTTGGATTTTCTTAATAATGTTGTTTTATCATAATAATAGAAATTCATATTATTATTCATACATTTAGGCAGGGCAATCTTTTTTTTATTATTTAAACTGTATTCAATTATTTGGTGCGTGTCAATTTCCATCTTTGTAGACATGTATGTAAGTACTATATCTGCTTGCTGAAAATCCTGAAATTTCAGCAAATTATTAAATATTTGTTGGTCATATTGTTGCTTTAAGGAGTCCTGCATGCCTTTGCGCAGATCTTTATATTTTAAGCGTAATTGATTTTTAATTTCATCTATCATCAGTACATAATAGCTTCTTTCAAAAGATTACTTTTTTCTTCGGAAATTAAATTTTTCACAATTTCAAAAGAAAATTCCAATGCTGTTCCGGCACCCTTAGATGTAATAATTTTACCGTCAGTACAAACTTTTTTATTTGAAATTAATGCGCCGTTCAGCTGAGTTTCAAATCCCATATAGCATGTTGCTTCTTTATTTTGTAAAATATTTTTATGTCCCAGAATTGATGGAGCTGCACATATAGCCGCTATATATTTATCATTTTCAATACAAAAATCTATTGCTTTCTGAACATGTCCGGACGCTTCAAGATTCAAAGTGCCTGGCATGCCTCCGGGCAATATGATCATTTCAACATTATCGTCAAGATTTATATCGTTTTCTGAAATATCCGAAACAACAGATATACCGTGAGATCCTCTTATAACTTCTCCTCCGACACCAACCGTAATTATGTCAAGTTCACATCTTCTGAGCATATCAACCGGTATCAACGCCTCAGCTTCTTCAAATCCATTTGCAAGAAATAAATAAATCATTATAATTTCCCCTTTTTATTTAATATAAATATTATATTTGTCTATCATAAAGATAGGATTATAAGAACGCTTTGCCTGTCTTAATCCTTCAATTCCTAAATCCTCTTCCCTATTAACATATTTTAATCCTTTTGCAGCATATTTAACAAATTCATTATTTATAGCGGGATATAACCCGTTTATATCAGGATCAGCCTTTTCAATATGCACACATAACGTATTGCTGTTTAATTGTTCACCAATAGTAAACGCTTTAACTTGTCCGTCAATAGTTATTACTCCTCCGCTGAGTTCCATTTCATCAAAATAAGTAAAATACGTGTGTATAGCAAATTGCTCAACAACACTTGAACGATCATCATAACCGTTTTTATTGTTATAGCTAACTGTACTGAACGCAATACAATCATCAAAATCATTTTTAGTCATGGGATGGAACTCCCAATTATAATTATTTATTTTTGACAGATGATTTCTTTTTTTATGAAATTTTTTTCCTTTAAGATAAATTAAATCTTCAGCAAGATATATATAATCACTGTTTGAATCAAATTTTTTAATTATTATCTGATTGTTAAATATATTTTTTATTATACTCAGTCCGTAATCTGTCACACCTGTTATTACCATTTTTTTATTTTTATATTCAGAATACTTTAAAAGTTTATCAAATAAATCTTGGTAATCGCCATTTCCGGCAGGAAAAGTAAAATATACATAATTTTTATCTTCCGATTTTACAATATAAAAATCATTTAAACGTGAAATTGTAGAATCATTCATTCTGCGCCATGCCATATTATTGGCAAAACTGTATTCACATCCCATAAAATCAGATTTTTTTAATAATTTATTAATCCAGTCTCTATCATCTATATTTATTTCACGAAACTCAAGCATCAAATTACCTCAATTATTTCTTTTAATACTTTATCAGATATTTCCTCTACAGATAAAGGATTTCCATTTTTTGAACAATTTATTACGTTCCATGATAATTTTTTAGCTGCATACAAAGCTGCTTTTCTGCAATTTAAAAGATAACTCATATGCGATTCATGAATATCTTTTTTTGATTCGTCACCGTTATATCTCAATGACAAAAGTCTCTGCGATACTTCGATAGGCATGTCCAGAAAAACAATTTTATCTGCTTTGGGAAGACTCAACTTCTCATATTCATAGTCATAAAGCCAATTTAAATAATCATTCCATTCAGTTTGTTCAAGCTTTGACATTTGATGCAAAGCGTTGGAACTCACATACCTTGCAGCAAGTATTACACAGCCATTATTATAATCATCTTTCCAATACTTAATATAGCTTGCATATCTGTCAACAGCATAAAAACTAGAAGCAGCATAGGCGTTCACATCATTGGGATCAGAAGAAAATTCTCCATTTAGATACATTTTAACTAATGCTGAAGACTCACTATTATAGTCGGGAAAACTTATAGTTTTTACATTGTATCCCTGTTTTTCTAAATAATCCTGAGCGATTTTAAGCTGAGTAGTTTTTCCGCTTCCATCCAAACCGTCAATAACAATTAATTTACTTTTCTTCATCTTTTAAGCTTTCTTTAATTTTACTAAATGTTTTTTTTACTTCACTCATTTTACCACATGACATTTTCCCCTCAGAGCATGAACCATTGCAGCATGCCGGACCGGCAGCAGAAAAAATTGACGGAGCAGTCTTATAACATAGTTTTAGCATCTCAATGGCAACTGCTCTGATTTCCCATTGTGCCCGATTACAGCATCTGAGTCGGAAAAAATTCAGCAAGCTTCTGGCATTCATTGTTACAACCATTTTAGTTTCACATGCGTTCGGCAAAACAAAACGCGCATCTTCAATTGCTTTTTTTTCAGCTTTGGAACGGGCTTGTTTTTCACTAACGCCGCTATTGATAAATTCATTATAATACTTTTCAGAAAGCATATCAGCAATTTTATTATACTGCTCAAATGAATCCAAAATTGATTTTTCATAAATATTATTTATTTCTCTATTCTCACTAATAGCAGGAGGCGTAATATAAATAAAATTATCTTTTTTAACGTATCTTTGACTTTGTACAGAAAAAGAAGCTATCCGGTGTCTTGTAATTTGAGCCAACAAAGAACGTGAAACTCCCTCAATACCAAATGTAAATGAAATATGCTCAATAGGACTTTCATGACCCAAATCAGAAAGCATTTTAACAAAATTTATGGTTTTTTCTTCATCTAATCCATCCATAATATTTTCACAGCTACTGTCTGAGTAGCATAGTTTTGCTGCGGCAGCAATAAGTTTTTCAGGTTCAGGCGTATGCTGAATTAAAGTTACTTTCAAAATAAGTACCTCCGATAATAACGTAGATTTATTATATCATTTTTACGGATTTTCGTCAAGAAATAAAAATATATGTATTCAAATGATAAAATGTTTCAGACATAAAACCGTATCTCAAACTGATTCTCATAGATTTTGCACTAAAAGACCGAATTATAACTCATTAATAAAACCCGAAAGTCACATTAATTGTAAAATTATAGTTTCTTTCGGGGATCAATAATATTTATTTATCTATAAATTCTTCCATAAGCGTATAGCCTTTGTCAATAAAATATCCGGTAGATTTTGCAGTTCTCTCATTAAAATGTTCCACACCGTCACATACCTTTTCACTGTCATAAATAAAAAACGGTACAGGATCATTTGTATGTGTTTTAAGTGATAGCGGTGTAGCATGATCAGGCGTTACAAGAACTTTAAACCTCTCCCCTGTTTTTGAAAGATAATCAGTAACTGGCCCTAATATATACTTATCTATAAGTCCGATAGATTTAGATTTATTTTCTATTTCATGTCTGTGACCGCATTCATCAGGGGCTTCTACATGAATATATACGAAGTCCTGTCCATTTTCAAATTCATTAATTGCAGCCTTTGCTTTTCCATCAAAATTGGTATCAATATATCCTGTAGCCCCATCAACGTCAACAACATTCATTCCGGAAAATTTACCTATTCCTTTTAATAAATCAACAGCAGAAATCATTGATGCTTTAACATTAAATTTTTCTTTAAAATTAACAAGATTTGCTTTCACACCTTCTCCCCACAGCCAAATACTATTTGCCGGACGCAGTCCCTTTTCAATTCGGGAAAGATTTACCGGATGGTTTTTGAGCAATTCATATGATTTTTTCATTAAATCATAAAGTTTATGAGCATTTGGATGTAAAGGTATATAATTTTTAATAGGCTTTCCGGTAATATCATGAGGCGGAGTTAAAGTTCCGACATTTAGAGTGCCATTATTCCAAATTAAACAATGGCGATAGCTTACTCCGCTGTAAAATCTAAATTCATCATTGTTAAGTTTATCAGCCAAAAATTTTATTAAAATTTTAGCTTCATCAGTAGAAATATCATCTGCACAGTAATCTAATATTGTTTTATCTTCATACTTTTCTTCATCTGATAATGTAACTAAATTACACCTTAAAGAAACATCCGTATCCAGCATATCAATACCGATACTTCCGGCTTCAAGAGGAGAACGTCCGGTATAGCACTTATTTGGGTCATATCCAAGAACTGACAAATTAGCCACATCACTACCGGGTTTAAGACCATCATCAACTGTTTTTATGAGACCAACAATTGAGTTTTTTGCAAGTCTATTCATATTTGGAATTTTCGCAGCTTCAAGAGGCGTTTTATTTCCCAGTTCTTCAACAGGATAATCTGCCATACCATCACAAAGAACAACTAAATATTTCATAACAATCAACCTTACCTTATTTTTATTTATTATATTGTAGCATATTCTAGTTTTTTTTTCAATATAATTCTATAAATCCATTTAATTTAATTTTTTAATTGTTGACATTTCTATTTTTATATGATATAATAAATTTGTTGATTTGCCGGTGTGTCGGAATTGGCAGACGAGACAGACTCAAAATCTACAACGCCGATTCATACCACTTTGGCGTAAACCCTTGATTTTACGGGGGTTTTTGAAAACTGAATATGTAACTTGCTTTTAATGTCCCTCCACGATGTCCCTCCGATTTCTCGGACAGGACATCGGGAGACGACTTAAAATATGAAATGCCGGTGTGTCGGAATTGGCAGACGAGACAGACTCAAAATCTGTTATCCGCAAGGGTGTGTGGGTTCGAGTCCCACCACCGGCACCAGACCTTAACAGCTCGTAAACCCTTGATATATCGGGGTTTGCGGGCTTTTCTTTATGCTCTGCACTCTTATGTAGCGTCCCTCGCACATCAGCAAATTTGCCATTTTAAGGCTCATTTTAGGAGGGACATTGGAGGGACATTGAGCATTAAGCGGAGGGATATACGCCTAAAATTGCGTTTGCAGACGCAACCTTTGAGGTGAAATTCAAATGCGTGTAAATATTTGAGGTGGTCGAAATATCGCTGTGACCTAACCACTCCTGAATTTCTTTCAGGCTTACACCGTTTGCATACAAAAGGCTTGCACAGCTATGCCGCAAATCGTGAAAACGAATCTTCCGCATACCGTTCTTTTGCAGGATCAGCGGAAAATGCTGTGTGATATAGCCGGGCTTTACAAGCTCACCGATTTCGTTTACATAGATATAATCGGTGTATTTCCTGCAATAAGATTTTCCGCACAGCTTTCGGTTTAGTTCCTGCTCTGCTTTCAGACGGTGCAATAATTCCTCGAACGGCGGTACAAGCGGCAGGCTGCGGTAGCTGGCTTTTGTCTTTGTCCGATCCTTTTGAATAATCTTGCTCTTGCCGTCTATGGTCGCCTGTGTAACCGTGTGCCGAATGGTGATTGTTTTCTTCTTGAAATCAATCGCGTCCCACTTTAAGCCGACCGCTTCACTTCGGCGCAGTCCGTAAAATGCACCGAGGATAACGCCAAGCTCTATGGGGTCGCCTTTGACGATTTCAAAAAGACGATTTAGCTCATCTTCTTCGTAAACACTTCCGACGAACTTTTCTTTTTTCGGCCGTTCAATGCGATCCGCTGGGTTCGTATCAATCAAACCGAGTTTGAAAGCGTGCTGTAAGGCTTTACGGATATTGGCGTGGCGGTGTATGACTGTGTTTGCGGAAACTCCCCGTACAGTCAATTCGTAGGTGTAGTAATCTTGTATATGCTTTGGTGTGACCTCGCACAGAGCCAGTCCGGGGTGGTGTTCTTCAAAATACGGAATGATTTTGCTTTTTATCGCCATAGAATACGCTCCGTAAGTTGTTTCCTCCACATTCTTTTTCGTCATATCCAGCCAGTCGAGCAGAAATGCCGTAAAAAGAATTGTGCCTGCGGGGGCTTTGCCTGTGCTTCGTTCGATTGCTCTTGCCTCTAATTCAGCTTCTTTTGCGGCACGAGCTTCAGAAAGCATTTTTTCGGCACGCTTTTTGTTTCCCTTTACTGTTAGACCCGTGGACTTCGACGGCGTGTGCCGTTTGCCGTATTCGTCCACATAGTTCAGTACCATATGATAGTACCCGTTTTTTTCTCGCAGATGTCCTGCTACCATAAAATAAAACCTCCTTTGAGTGGTACAGCGTAGATTCATCTGCCATTGACATCTATATTGTAGCAGAAAGAACCTCATAGGCCAAATGTGCAAACGAGGTTTTACGCAGTAGATTTATCTATCAATTCCAAGTATTCCAGAATGTTGAGCTTCGGGATTCGATAACGGCGGCCGACGATAAAGCTCTTGATTTTGCCGGACTTTAAGAGTTTGTAAGCGGTTTTGTCGCAGATACCGCCGAGCATTTCACACATTTGCTCAACATTGACTACATCAGGATAATCCGTGAATAGCATTTTATAGGCTGTCTGTGATTCCATAGGCAGCCCCCTTAACGGTTCTTCGGGATAATCTCGTAGTCATATCCTTTTCTCTGATTACAATAGGTGCAGGTGTCTTTCACGGTCTGCTGTGGGTCAATCTTGCGTAAAGAATAAGCGCCTGTACCGTAGAAGTTGTCGGCACAAGCGCTGCAAAGGCAAAGGATTAACTTTTTCGGCACACTCTCGATCAGACCGATACTGACTGCCAGAGCGTGATTGATACCGTGTATATGCTTTTCGGACAAGTGACCGATAAAGTCACCCAACCGGCGTTTATCCACGGTTCGCAGTTGTTCTAAAAGAACGATAGAGGGCAATTCCAAGCCGTTTTCGGCGTCAATGTAGTAGTGGGTAGGTAATTTCGGCTTCGCGTCCTTTTTGCTTGTGATAGAAGCGATAATGACCGTAGGGCTGTGCTTGTTGCCGACATCGTTCTGAATGATAACGATGGGACGGTAGCCCTCTTGTTCCGAGCCGATCCCGTGTCCCAAATCGGCGTAATACATATCGCCTCGTAAATATGTGTGATTCATAGTGTTATGACCTCCTTTGAATTTTTTAGGCGGTTAGCCGCCTATGTAGAGGTCAAGGGCAGAACAGAATTAAGGTCGGAAAGATATAAACAATTCTCCGTTTCAGTAGACCCGTCCTGCCGTTTGACCTTGTATAAAGAAACAATCCTATTTGTCCTCGACACCCCGGATTGCTGCGGGAAGTCATCAAACGGCTGGCGGCTTGTCAGCTCCACGGGAATCTCACCCCCGGCAGGTTCTCTGTCGGCTGCTCTCATTGCCTGCGACGGCTCACGCACGAAAAACGCTTCAACGCTCGGACTGTGACTGAACAGGAGTATCATTGTCCCTATTGCCTGTCGTCGCCATATCGGGAGCCGCCCGATACTGATAGCCGACTGTTATTCGCTCCTTGCAGAAAATGAAAGCCATAGACCTAAAAACATACAGGTGAAATCTCGTTGCTTTGTTTTCAGCAGATCGTGGCGCAGCCGCTAATGTGGCTTATGCTTTCACAATAGCAATAGGAATGTGTTTGATGAATGGGTATTTAATTGTCAAAGGACACGCCCATTCACCGCATAAAAGAGGAAAACAGGCAGAGAGTTTTCGTACCTCTCCACCTGTTTCCTCACTAAAAGCTCATAACACAGGGTCTATTTCAAAAGTTTTTTTAATTTTTTCAGGGCAGCATAGATGGATTCCTGTACTGTCTGATATTTGCACCCCTCCTTATCTGCGATTTGTGCGTATGTAAACCCTGCAAAGTAATACAACACAAGCCGTCGTCTTTGTGTTTCAGGCAGTTGTTCCATAGCCTTATACAAAGCTTCATAACGCAAATTACGAAAAACAGTTTCTTCGACCGATTCCGGGAGCATTGCCGCCCGGTCATATAAAGAAGCCTCGGTAAGCTCTGAATGTTCGTAGTGCCTATCCCATTCATTGAGAATAGAAAGGTCGTCCAGTTCAAAACGGTTTAACGCCTCGAACAATTCTCTTGTTATCTGAAATTCCTGTAACACACCTTGTCCGTCCCAAAAGGAAAGAAAATGCTTGTCCTCTTTTTCGGTAAGTGTATAGGGATTGTATTTGTCTTTTCTGCGTTTTGGACGCTTCCCGTCCATAGTCGTTTACCTCCGATCAATCTGAATTTTTTGAGCTTCAGATTGATTTGGAGGACTGCGCCCGCTATGGAATATCAAGAATCGGCATATTATGACATAAAAGAAACGCACCCACTTTACAGCGGGTGCGTCATTTTGTAGAGGACTGCCATATATTAGCCTGTATGGACTGAATAGGCAAAACGGTGTCGAACAAAAAAATACCGCAATCCCCTTAGAGATTGCGGTATGTAAAAATTGATATTTAGGTTTTTTATCGGGCGGTATTTTTGGCGGTTCATTTTTTCTGTGTTTCATTATATCCCCTTTGAGGGGATATGCCGACAGACACTTTCAATTTTCCCCTATCCGTTTTGTAGATAAAGGGATTATACTGTATGAAAAAGAGATTTCGCCGAGATAAAACCGAGATTACGCCGAGGAATATCGCAAGTTAAGACAATATGCGAAAGCAATCTGTCATATCAACTCAAAATATGGAAAGCCATTGAAAAATCGCTCGAAATATCTACTGTAAAATGAGAAAAGCAGCAGTCCAATGAAACAGACTACTGCTTGACATTTTTTAATTATACTGAAACCGATAGCCAACATCCCGAATACTCTCTATTTGATAATTAGGCTCTTGGTCGGTATCAAATAGCTTTTTGCGGAGATTACGGACATGGAAACCGATTGTTTCCCGTTCGCTACCCGAAGAAAAATCACCCCACACCTTTTCATAGATTTGGTCGTAGGTCAGCACACGGTCTTTGTTTGCAACCAACAAACAGAAAATATCGTATTCCTTTGCTGTTAATGAAACATCTTGACCATTGCTTGTAATTTTTCTACGGGCAAGATTAATTTCAAGACCGGGGAATGATAATATCGGTTCATCTCGGAGTTCCCATTTTTTCAAATCAGGGTGGCGTGACAAAAAAGCTATAATATCCTCAAATGCAGAACTGTCACGCTCTGTCAACTCTAAAATTATTATTCGTCCGATACTATCACCTCTAAATCTATAATATTGTGTTTTATTTGCTCAATGACCTCAATAAATACATCATCACTCTGTCCCGTTGGATCAGGTAAGCCCCAATTATCATCAAAAGCTCTGCCGATATACGGACAGCCGACATCACAACCCATAGAAATAGCCATATCAGGCGTTGGGATTTGATCGATAGTCTTACTGTACTGTGTTTGCTCCATATCAATGCCGTACAACTGTTTCATTAGCCGTACTGCGTCTTGATTGATTTGCGGTTTAGTTTCCGTTCCGGCAGAATAGAAATCATATTTATCCGCTGCAAAATGTTTACCGAGTGCTTCCGCTATCTGACTTCGGCAGGAATTGTGTACGCAGATAAAGGCTACTTTTTTCTTATCCATTTTTGAACCATCCTTTCGTGCCATTTGCGATTTTTACAAGGAACAGCATTACAGGCACTTCGGTTAGTACGCCTACTGTGGTAGCCAATGCTGCCGGAGAGGTTGTGCCGAACAAGGCGATAGCAACAGCAACGGCAAGTTCAAAGAAATTTGAAGCTCCGATCATTCCTGCGGGAGCCGCTATTTTATAGGGTAATTTCAAAATTCTGCAAGCTACATAAGCGATAGCAAAAATTAAGAATGTCTGTAAAATCAACGGAACAGCAATCAAAATGATATGCAGCGGATTTTCCAAGATGATATTTCCTTGAAATGAGAAAATCATAACCAGCGTCAACAGTAATCCGATTGTTGTTATCCCATCGAATTTCTTAATAAAGATGTTCTCGAAATAATCCTTACCCTTTTTCTTTGTTACAAAGTACCGTGTCAGCAGACCACCCGCAAGAGGTATGACTACAAACAGAACAACTGACAAAATCAATGTGTCCCACGGTACTGATACATTTGAAACACCAAGTAAGAATTTGACAATCGGAACAAAGGCCACAAGGATAATTAGGTCATTCGTTGCAACCTGTACTACGGTGTAAGCCGGATCACCTTTTGTAAGACTGCTCCAAACAAACACCATAGCAGTACAAGGTGCAGCGCCGAGCAAAACTGCCCCAGCGAGATATTCGGTTGCAAGGTCAGGCGTAATAAACGCCTTGAAGATTACAAAGAAAAACAGGCTGGCAATTCCGTACATTGTGAAAGGCTTTATCAGCCAATTTGTAACCCAAGTTACAAATAACCCTTTCGGATTTTTCCCGACATTTTTAATGCTTTTGAAGTCCACTTTCATCATCATAGGATAAATCATCAACCAGATTAAAATTGCCATAGGGATAGAAACTTTGGCATACTCAAAACGGTTTAGGAAGTCGGGAATTTGGGGTAGGAACTTTCCGATCAGAATACCCGCAGCCATACAAAGAATAACCCATACAGTCAGGTATTTCTGAAATACGCTGATACCGCCTTTCTCTTTGCTCATAGGATCACCTCCTGTTTAGAAACCAAGTTTGTGCAGCAGCTTTTCCACATCGGCAGATTTCAAAACCTTACCCATAGATACAACTTTTTCGTTGACAACGAGTGCGGGCATACTCATTACACCGTATTCCATTACCTTTTGCATATCCGTGATATATTCCACTTCCACGGATAACCCCATAGCTTTTACCGCTTCCTTTGCGTTTTCGTATTGCTCGTGGCAGGATTTACAGCCTGCGCCCAACACCTTAATGCAGCAGATTCCGTCCTTTGCTTCAGGGCAGCAGTCATTTGTGATTTCTTCTGTTTCACTTGTAGGGCAGCCGCAGCTACAAGCGCAAGCGGGAGCTTTCTTTTCTTCTTCCTTTTTCTTGCCAAAGTTGAACAGTGCCATAATTAGTTACCTCCAAAAATAATTTTATAAAATCAGAATGCGAGCCAAAACATATAAAATCCAATGAGCAGGATCGCAGCGCCCATCACGATTTTTAAGATAACAGCAGCCTTTTTGTATTTTTCGCTGTTGTTAATCTTCTGAACAAAGCCTATCGAAGTACCTGCGACCATAACAAGGGCGCTGTGTCCGATAGAATAGAGCAACATAAGCAGAATGCCCCATATCAAGTTGCCTTCACCTGCGACAATGGCAAGCAACGCAATCAGAACAGGTGTAGAGCAAGGCGAGGAAAAAATACCACCGAGAATACCCGCAAGGAAAGCTCCGATAAATCCACGCTTCTTGCTTTTGGAAATCAAGTTGATCGAGGGAATGAAACTGAATACTTCCCAAGTCTGCAAAGCCATCAATACCATAAGTACACCAAGAATGATATACCACACAGGCGATGATGTTCCCATCAGTTTCCCGGCAGAGGTTGCGACAATACCGAGCGTTACGAATGTAACCGCCGTCCCAAAAGAGAATACCGCCGAATACGCAAATGCTTTTTTGGTATTCTTTTCACCAACGCCTCCAACATAGCCAATAATCAGCGGTACGCTGGATAGCGAACAGGGGGTTACTGAGGTAAGAATACCAGCAAGGAGTGCAAGCAAAGGAGCCAGCCACATATTATTCCCGATAACTTCCGCCATTTGTGAAAGCCAGCCGTCTATCATTTACTCAACCCCCATTTCTTTCAGAATCTCCCACATTTGTTCTTCGGTCAAGCCTCCTTGATGAACGGTAAAAATGTGTTCGCCGGTATCACGGTGAGAGTACATATCAAACTGAATCTTTTTCTCAAGTTCTTCGCTCGGAACAAACGGCGTTCCGTCAGCGTTAAACAATACCTGCGTTGGGATCACCTGAACAGGGACATTATTTGCAGCGTCAGGATAGTCCCATACATTGATAAATTTTACAAATGCCTTGCCGTAAAACTCTTTATTTGCTTTTTCCAATACGGGAGCCATCTGTTTACAAGGAATACAGGAATCAGCGCCGTAATCAATAATAATAGGCAGTCCATACGCTGAAAGTGCTTCAAAATCAATCGCTTTTGTTTCACGCAAACCGAAATCTGCGTCTTTTAAGTTGTCAGACAGTTCAGTATTATTTTGTGAACCTCCTGAATCATCGGCAGGTTTTTCAGTTGAATTTTTAACAATCCAAATCCCACCAATGACAGCTATAATCAATATGGGGATAAGGATTTTTACCCATAACTTACTTTTCATCCGCAATTACCTCCGCAGCCGCAACCACATCCACAACTCGGTGCAGTATCAGGCATACCGCCTTTTTCACGGAAAATAGGAGCGATCCAGCCTATATTATTTCCGACATAAGTAATTGCACCTACGGGGCAGTTATCACCGCAATGATGGCAATGTTCCACGCAGCTATCAGGATTTATAACGATTGGTGACGGGGTTTTCGATTTGTCATATACCGAGTGCGGACAGTTATTTACACAAGTTCCGCACTCAATACAGGACAGTACATCAACCACCGGATACCATTTTTTAGACATCTTGTTTTCCTCCGTTTTATATAATCAAAGGTTGTATTACATTGAACAGATAGCCGACAATGATAATTCCCGCTGTGCAGATGGCAATGAAAATGCCGAGCAGCTTCGGTTTTACAGCTTTGCGGAGCATAATCATAGATGGCAGCGACAATGTAGTAACACCCATCATAAAGGACAGAACGACACCGAGTAAAGCGCCTTTTGCAAGCAAGGCTTCCGCAATCGGGATTGTGCCAAAAATATCAGCATACATCGGAATGCCTGCAATGGTAGCCAAAATGACACCAAAGGGATTATTGTCGCCAAGCACTTTGACGATAAATTCTTCGGGAATCCAGTTGTGAATAAATGCGCCAATGCCAACACCGATTAAAACATAGGGAGCAACCTTTTTCGCTGTTTCAACAACTTGTTCCCAAGCGAATTTCATACGGTCTTTGAAATGAAGCTCCTCTTGCGGGACATCCATTGCGTGGCCGTTTCGGATATATTCTTCAACCTGATTATCAAGGTGCAACTTTTCAATCAGCGTACCACCTGCAACGGCAATTACAAGACCGAGAACGACATACAACACGGCAACTTTCCAGCCAAATATACTCATTAAAAGTACAAGGCTTCCAAGATCGACCATCGGGGAGGAAATCAAAAACGAAAATGTTACGCCAAGCGGCAGGCCTGCACTTGTAAATCCGATAAACAGCGGAATAGACGAGCAGGAGCAAAACGGCGTTACTGTACCAAGCAATGCAGCTATGATATTAGCGCCGACACCGTGAAAACGACCGAGAATTTTTTTGGTTCGTTCCGGCGGGAAATAACTTTGAATATACGATATAATTAAAATCAGCACGCCGAGCAAAACCATAATTTTAATCGTATCGTATATGAAAAACTGAACGCTGCCTCCGATCTTCCCTGTGGTGTCTAAACCGCAGGCGTTCAATATTGTGGATATAAGTCGGTTGAGCCAACCCATACCGAGGACTTCATTTTGAAAAAAGTCCCATACAGTTTTTAATGCTTCCATAAAAAGCTCCTTTCACATATTGTTAAATTGAAATGTGTCGATATGTTGTCGGTTTTATAAGTCGTGCGGAAAAGATTTCAAATTCATTACTTTTCACAACACGACTTTTCTACATCCGTACAAGTAATTTTTGTGAGTTCCTGCAAGCACTTCATCGCTACCGCCGCACCCTCGTGAGAAATGGAATAGTGCATCCATTTGCCCTCTTTACGCCCGACAACCACACCGGAATCACAGAGGATTTTCATATGGTGCGACAGCGTAGGCTGCGTTACATTGATTTCCTCCAACAGCTTACAGCCGCATTTCTCGCCTGTTGTCAACAGTTTAAGAATACGAATACGGTTTTCATCGCAAAACGCTTTGAAAATGGTAGCTGTTTTCTTTTCGTCCATCTCCAACACATTCACCTCCTATCGACATCTATCTATATTATATGCAACACATAGATAATTGTCAATGGGTTTTTCAAAAATTTCAAAAAAAATATGTATGGGGAGTTTCCTCCCCATTTTCAATATTGCGGCACACCGTACCCAAGAATCTCATAATACCCTACGGCATAGTGATTCTCTCGGCAGCTATCGCCGGAATTGCCCTCTATGGTGTAAACTGTGCCGTTCTCGACTTTCTCAACGATACCCACATGGTCGGATTCTCCGTCCTGCGGGCCTGACGAGCCTTTGTTGTCCCAATCGAAAAAGATAATATCACCGGGACGGGGTTCGTAGCTGTTGTCCTGCCATAGTCCGCGATCTCTGAACCATTCGACGCCCCAGACACAGCCTGCGAATTTCGGGATAACGCCTGCGTCGATATATCCGCACTCATTCGCACACCAACTGACGAAACAGGCGCACCATTCCACACGGGAGGTAAAGCCGTACCACGACCAATAAGGCTCACCGCCCACATTGCCAATCTGTGACAAAGCGACCGTTACAATCTCACCGTCGCCTGTGCCGATACCGTAAAGAACTGGTGCTATACTAAAAAAATGGACAGCAAAAAGCGAAAGATGGTATAATAATAAA
>ENA-UOJJ01002725-UOJJ01002725.1-human-gut-metagenome-genome-assembly--contig:-CS66-NODE-2725-length-20865-cov-10.050985_pt1 | contig 20865 bp, 17 predicted proteins | sample MGYA00242343_ERZ723890 | MGnify/ENA metagenome assembly ERZ723890
TTTTTGTTCCTTACTTGACAACCGCATATGGGCAACCAGAGAAAAGCCTGATTTCATGCGGGTTTACGCGGCTTGACCTTTTCACCTCAACCTGTTTCTGCCTGTCGTGGTGCGTTATGGCCAGCGTGATTTCAGGTGCTAATGGCTTCTGGTTGCGCTCTATATCCATGCAGAAGGGATGATTAAATTAGGAGGTGACAAGTCTGTGCGGGTCAACTTTCGCAGCAAGAAGCGCCGCCCCACCTCGCCAGACGAGCGGCTCTTCTTCCCGGACACACACGAGGCGATCATCGATCAGGACATCTGGAATCAGGCGCAGAAGCTGAGGAAACGATGCACCAGGCGAAGCCCAAGCAGTACAAACACGCACATCAACGATGCCTATATTGAAGCTGCCGTTATTGATGGCGCGAGCATGTGGCGCATTTTTTTCAAAATCATACTGCCCATGAGCGGCAGCGCTATGGCAACGCTGGCAATCCTTGCATTTATGGACATGTGGAATGATTACCTGCTGCCGTTGGTTTTGCTGAGCGAAAGAAGCAAATTTACGCTTCCGCTGCTGTTGAGCACATTATCCGGCCAGTACAAGAATCAGTACAACCTGACAATGGCTGGCGCACTGATTTCGATTATTCCGATTCTGATCGTTTATATTTTTGCGCAGAAGTATTTCAAAGAAGGCCTTACGGTTGGCGGCGTGAAAGGATAAAAGCATATGATTGAGTGGGAGCCTAATAAGAACGATGCCAATCTGAACATACCAGTAGACGGTCAGGTGGCTTCTATATGCTGGAATGAACAGACAAAACTGCTCACCATGAGTCTTGCGTATTCAGCAGTTTATGGAATGGGTGAACGGTATAATGGACTCAACCAGAATGACCGCATTGTGAAAATCGAGGTGGAAGAAAAGTTCTGTAATCAAGGGGATAAAAGCTATTGTCCCTCGCCGTTCTTTTTCACGGATACAGGGTTCTCTTTCTGTACATTGTCTGGTGGCACATTGATATTCGATTTCACACAGAAAAACGTCATAACGGTTCATGCGCCCGGCAATTGTAAGTTTATATTCAACGCAGGAACGCCTGAAAAACTAATTTCTGAGTATATGTCTTTGTCCGGGCCTGCGATTCTTCCGCCTGACTGGGTCTTCGGGCCGTGGATTTCCGCAAACCATTGGAACACGCAAAAGGAAACGGAAAAGCAGATTGAACTTCTGAAGAAGTATCAATTCCCAGCTACTGTTCTTGTTCTTGAAGCATGGAGCGATGAAGCAACCTTTTACATTTTTAATGGTGCCAAATATAAGGAAAAACCGAACGGAGCGCCTTTTGCAGTAGGTGACTTTGACTATTCGGAAAGCGCCTATTGGCCGAACCCACAAGAAATGATTGAAAAGCTGCATAAGGCAGGACTTCATCTGGTGCTTTGGCAGGTCCCGGTGTATAAGCAGCAAAGCGATGATGAAATCAGAAATCATCAGAATGATTTGGATCGGGAGGATGCAGTAAAACGCTCTCTGTGTATTCATAACTTGGATGGGACACCCTATAAGATTCCGGAAGGACATTGGTTCCCCGGCTCGATGATCCCTGATTTTACAAATCCTGAAACTTGCAAAACATGGTTCGGGAAAAGACAGTACCTGCTTGACATGGGCGTAGATGGATTCAAAACCGATGGCGGCGAATTTGTTTGCACAGATGCAGTTTCCTTTTATGACGGCAGTACGGGCAAGGAAAGCCGCAACTGCTATCCGCAGCAATACACGAAGGCATATACCAAATTTCTTGGCGATAATCATGTTCTTTTCAGCCGTGCAGGCTATATGGGACAGCATACAACACCGTGCCATTGGGGCGGGGATCAGCAGTCCACAAATGATGAACTGCAGCATGTCCTTTCCGCAGGGCTTAGTGCAGCTTTAAGCGGCATGGACAGTGCTGGAAAAGCTACATGCCGTCCATATCCCGATGGCTATCGGATCTTCAAGTAAGAATACACCGCTTATTGTAGAAAAACTTGGAATTGGAAAATTCTTTGATGCTATTGTAGATAAAGAACCTTGTGAAAAGCACATTATGAACTGCCGTTCGCAGAAAATTAAGAATCTGAAGTGAAACAAAACTTGATAAAAAGAACGCATTATGGTAAGATAGAGACAAAGAACAAGAAGTGAAAAGGGGAGGTGTACACCAATGGGATTGGCCGATACGGTTACAAAAGCCTACATGAAAGAAAATACCGTGTTTGCAGATGCATTTAACTATTTGATTTACGGTGGCAAGACAGTTGTTGACCCTGCGCTGCTACAGGAACTGGATACCACAGAAATAGTGTTGCCGTTTGGTGCACAGGACGAGAACGGAAGCCAGCCGGAAGATGCGGTACAAAAATACCGCGATGTACTAAAATCAGCAGTCATCAAGCAGGACGGCGAAGCGGCTTACATCCTTTTGGGAATCGAAAACCAAACGGATATCCACTATGCAATGCCTGTTCGCAACATTATTTATGATGCGCTCCAGTATGGCAAGCAGGTCGCTGATATAGCGGCGAAGCATCGCACCGATGGTTCGAAAGGACACAGCCGGGGTGAGTACCTGTCCGGTTTCTATAAGGATGATAAGATCACACCTGTCATTACATTGGTACTGCACTTCGGCGCAAACGAGTGGGATGGTCCGCTATCGCTCCATGAGATGATGGCAATCAAGAATGAGAATCTGCTGAATTTTGTGCAAGATTATCAGATTCACTTGATTGATCCGGCAAAACTGAGCAAAGAGGACTTGGAAAAATTCTCGACAAGTCTCCGGGAGGTAATCGGGTACATCAAGTATTCCAAAGACAAAAAACGATTGACTGAATTTTTGACCGATAACCCGCGTATGCTTATGGAAGCGAACGCGGCGCGAGTAATCAAAGCTGTAACGAACACACCTCTGGACATTCCAGAGGACGCGGAGGTGATTGATGTGTGCAAAGCAGTTGAAGATATGATGAATGAAAGTAAAACCGAAGGTGCGGTTGCTGTTCTTGCAGGGCTTGTTAAGGATGGTCTACTGAGCATCAAAGAAGCTGCGCACCGTGCTAATATGACGGAAAGTGCATTTGAAGCAGAGGTAAAGAAGCTATCTTGAATTCAGGTAGGGTACTACGGAAAGCAATGAAAATAAGGAGATAGGGATATTTCGAAAGGAATGTCATATGAGCGAACAAGTAAACCGTGCGAATGAAGTGCAGCCTTCGGCTAAACCACAGCTATTTGTAAAGAGCCTGACATTTAATGATGGGACAAGTTTGAATCTTACACCTAATAGTATTGTTGTCTTTACTGGAGCCAATAATAGTGGTAAAAGTCAAGTACTAAAGGATTTAGAACGGTTTCCTGATGAAGATCTTCGATCAGGAACAATTGTTGTAAAAGATTGTGAGTACGATTATCGTGGTGATATAGACGAGAAAGTCTTTTTTGACAGACACTTTAAAATTACTGACGATGGTTATTATTATTGTGATGAAGCGAATGGAGGTTTTAGTCGTTCTACACTAACAAATTTTTGGGAGAGAAAATGTCTCACAAGTGGATTACGCTTTTTATTCGTGAAACGACTTAGTACAGAATTTCGGCTGACAGCGGCAAATGCCCTGAACCGCAATGATAACCCGGAACGTCACCCAATCTATAAATTAAATAAAAGCGAGGCATTAGCGCAAAGGGTATCTGATTACTTCCGACAAGCGTTCGGAACGGATTTGGTTGTAAATAGGCGTGAAATGAGAACCATTCCGCTACATGTGGGACAAGCGCCAGATAAAACAGCGTATACAATCAAAAATGAGGACGAGTACTATGAAAAAGTATCTGCGCTACCAAGGCTTGATGACCAAGGTGATGGGATGCGTAGCTTTGCTAGTATACTACTAGATACGTTTACGACGGAACATAGCATTACCCTTATTGATGAACCAGAAGCGTTTTTACATCCGCCACAAGCAAGGCTTTTAGGGAAAATGCTTGCAAAAAGTACAGCAGGGGAAAGGCAACTATTCATTTCTACCCATAGTGAAGATTTCTTGCAAGGAATTATAGATGCAGAAAATAAAGATGTTACTATCATTAGGATTGATAGAAAAGGTAGCATTAACGAAATGAGCATTCTGAATAGTGCAGGAATAAAGGAATTTTGGGAAAATCCTCTGTTACGATATTCAGATATTTTGAGCGGTCTGTTCCATGAAAAAGTAGTTGTTTGTGAAAGCGACTATGATTGTTTATTTTACCATGCAGTTCTTGACGCAATGTGCGAAAGTGAAGATGAAATTGCACCAGACATTCTATTTACACATTGTGGAGGAAAGACAAGAATAAAAGATGTTGTGAAAGCACTTAAAGCAATTAATGTCCCGGTTGTAGCAATTTCGGATTTTGATTTGATAAATCATAAACAAAATTTCAAAGGAGTTACCGATGCGCTTAGAATTGATTGGGATATGGCTTTGAATGCTGACATGAAAACGATTTATGATGATATGAACTCAAAGGTCGGCGCGTGGGAAAGTATTAAAGAAACTGGAAGAGCTGGATTTAGAGGAGAAACTTTTGTCGCCTACAGTAGAGTAGAAAGTGTATGTAAGAGCGCCGGACTTTTTGTCGTACCCGTTGGAGAAATGGAATGTTTCGATAAAATGGTGACAAAAACGAAGAAAGAATGGGTTTACGAAGTTATAGAAAAATGTGACTTGGTAAATTCACCGGATCTTCAAGAAGCAAGAAAATTCGTTAAAGAAATTGCAGAATTTAGATGATTTCGTAAAATTTTATTGAATAATCTACACAAGGGCTGGGTATCTTTTTCGTAACACTCACACAATAAAAACCTCGAACTTAGGTTCGAGGTTTTTATTTTTTATCATTTTAAGTCCATACATAAAAATACAGTGCATACCGCAAATAAACCATGGTATGCACTGCGTCTTTTTAGTTTAGGTTCTCAATCATCACTTCCTCAACCGCTTATAATACTGCCGATACTGCTGCGGTGAAAGTCCCGTGGCGTCCTTAAATACACGGCGGAAGTGTGCTGTTGTCAAAAAGCCTGTCTTTTCGGAGATGTCCGAGATGCTCTCGTTGGTCTTTTCGATCAGGTTTTGCGCAGCCTTGATCCGCACGCCGTTGATATACTCGATCAGGCTTAGGTTGATGGACTTTTTAAACAGCCGGCTCAGGTAGTACGGGCTGATGTAAAACTGGCTGGCAATGCCGGTCAGGGTCAGTTTTTCCGCGTAATGCTCGGCGATATAGGTCTGAATCTGCTCCACGATATGGTTGCTGACGCGGCCGTTTTCGCCGCCCTGGGCCTGCTGCTGTTTGCACAGGTCCTTCAGCTCCAACAGCAGGGTAGCCAGCAGCATCTTACGCACCGCCTCGCCCTCGGCGCTGGTCTGCTCCTGCAGTTCCAGCAATTGCTGCAGCATCGAGTAGATATGATTCTGCTGCTTGACCGTGATGTTGGACAGCAGGTGGTTATGCTCCTCGCTCAAAAAGGAGAAGAAGTCCACCTCCGGGAAGATTTCGGCAATCTTGCCCAGATACTCGGCGCTGAAATTCAGCACAATACGGCTGGACGGCGTGTCGCCCACAGAGGCCGTCTTATGGATTTGGTTGTCGCCGATCAGCACCACGCTGCCGGCATTGACGATATAAGCGGCGTCCTCGATAAAATAGCGGCGCGTGCCCTCGATCTCATAGTAGATCTCGTATTTGTGGTGGATATGGAAGCAGGGCATTTCAAAGCCGGTAGCGCGGTCGACGCGCTCAATAAAAAAGTCCATGCATGGGGAATAGGTATATTCGGAAGCCATACCGGCACCTCATCTTTACGGATATTTTTTGTACGGTTTTCTTTAGAATAGCACAATTCTTGCTACATTTCAAATATTTTTTCTCTATTTCAAGGCAGAATCACAGCCTTTTAGCACTATACCGCACAAAAATTGCCGTTCCAGTGCTTTTCAGCTGCCGGAGCGGCATCTTGCTTTTCTATTAGTCTTTTTTGTGGCGCTTTAAAAACGCGCGATACTCACGGTACCAGCACTGAGGGCACAAACTTTGATACTCCACATCATCCACCGTGTCAATGGCCACCTGGGCGCCCTCGAACACATACTCGCCGTTAACCTTGCGTCCGTTGCAGATGGCCTTACGGCCGCAGGCACAGATGGTTTTCAGTTCCTCAATGGTATGGGCCAGTTCCAGCAGGCGGGTAGAGCCAGGGAAGCCACGCATCATAAAGTCAGCACGCAAGCCGTAGCAGATGACCGGGATGCCAAGATCCACCGTGACCAGGAACAGCTGCTCAGCCTGTTCCGGCGTAAAGAACTGGCTCTCATCGCACAGTACGCAGGCGGGGGCACCATGTTCGGCCGAGTCCTGCTTGACAAGCTCCACCACATCCATCTCAGGCGTGACAAGTTTGTCCACTTTACAGCTGATGCCCAGTCGGGAAACGATGGAATCCTGGCCCTTGGTATCGACAGCAGGTTTCAAGATCAGCACCCGCATGCCACGCTCTTTATAGTTGTAGGCCACCTGCATCAAGGCGGTGGTCTTGCCGCTGTTCATGGCACCGTAGCGGAAATATAACTTTGCCATTACCGGCTCCTTTATCTTAGTCTTTATTGCGCAGGCGGTAGCCCAAGCTCATCAGGCTGTCGCCCAAATGGACGTTTTCCACCGTAACGCCGGGATACTCGACTGACAGGTCATAGTGGCTGAAGTTCCAGAAGCCCTGGATGCCATGGGCCACCAGCTCACCGGAAAGTTCCATCGCACTCTGGCGCGGGACGCAAAGTACAGCCACGGTGGGGTGATGCTCGGCGCAGAAGGCCTCCAGCTCGCTCAGCGGGTAGATGGTCGCTCCGCCCATCTCCTTGCCGCACAGTTCGGGGTTGATGTCGAACACGCCGATCAGCTTATATCCGTTGGTATCGCGGCTGATGAAGCTGGACACAGCAGAACCCAGGCGGCCAGCGCCGATCAGGATGGTAGGCAGCTTTTCGCCGTCGCCAAACAGCAGTTTGCCGATCTCTGCCCGCAGCACATCCACCTTATAGCCGATGCCCTGCTGGCCAAAACCGCCGAAACAGTTGAAGTCCTGGCGCACCTGGCTGGCAGTGGTGCCCATCATGTGGGCCAGCTCGCTGGAGGAGATTTTCTCCTTGCCGTCGGCCGACAGGGTCGTCAGGTAGCGGTAATACTTGGGAAGACGCTTGATAACAGGAAGAGATACCTTGCTTTGAATTGCCATGATACTTACCTCACAATACCGGGATGCGAAAGCCCGGAAAGAATCCCTTTTGCTAAATTTATAACTTATTATAAATTGCGCACTTCAAATTGTCAATTTTTTATCTAAGTTTTTTCGTAATTTCTAACCATCGTGTGCAGGAAAGAGCAAAATATTTTCGTTTTCATCGTCTTTTGCAGGTTTTTACGCTGATTCATATGTATCTTGCGCTTTCTTTCGCATATCCGCCCTGCGTTCCGTGCATACTAAACCGGAAAGGGGGCTACTCGCTATGGAACCAACCTCGAAAAAGACCAAGTCACGTCCAAAACTCAACCCAACCGAGAGCGCCGCGCTCCAACGGCTGGAGCATGATCTTATTACCGACAGCGGCACCGTGCCCGCCACCAAGGGCCGCCACGCCATCCACTGCCTGACCGTCATCGGTACCATCGAGGGCCACACCCTGGCCCCGGATGCCCAGAAAACCACCAAGTATGAGCACGTCATCCCGCAGCTGGTGGATATTGAGGAGGACCCGGAGATCGAAGGCCTGCTGGTCATTTTGAACACCGTGGGCGGTGATGTGGAAGCTGGCCTCGCCCTGGCCGAGCTTATCGCCGGGGTGAATAAGCCCAGTGCCACACTGGTGCTGGGCGGCGGCCACTCCATCGGTATCCCGTTGGCGGTGTCGGCCCGGCGCAGCTTTATCGTACCCACCGCCACCATGACGGTACACCCGGTGCGCCATTCCGGTATGGTGCTGGGCGTACCCCAGACCCTGCGCTACTTTGAGCAGATGCAGGAGCGCATCGTTGGCTTTGTAGTCAGCCATTCCAAAATCACTGCCCGCCGCTTTACAGCCCTGATGCACAACACCGGTGAGCTTGTGATGGACATGGGCACCGTGCTGGACGGCCGCCAGGCCGTGGAGGAAGGCCTGATCGATGAACTGGGCGGCCTGGGCGACGCACTGCGCTATTTATATAAGGAAATCGAATCCGGCAGGTAACACAGCTTTTTGTGCTATCTGCCAAAAGGGCAGGGGATAACCCACCTACGGATTTTTCGTTTACAAGCCTCGCGATTCGTGATAGAATAATAGAGAATGTTCACATGGGCTGACTTTCAGCCCGGTTTAAGATAGAATTCCTATGTAGAATAGTGGGGTAGTAAGAAACATGGCGCAGTCTCGTTCCGGGAAAAGCTCCGGCAACAAAAACCGTTCCTCATCCTCTTCCAAAAGCAAAAGCCGTTCCTCGTCAAGCCGGTCTTCTACAACTTATCGGGCTTCGTCCGGCAAATCGGGCCAGTCCTCTTCGTCCCGCAGCAAAGCGCAGGCATCCCGCCGTGCGCAGCGCCGCGCTGAAACCCCCAACCTGGCACGCAGCATTCTGCTGGCCGGGTTAGGTTTGTTGTGTGTTGCCATGGTGCTGGTGCCCGGCCAAAACATGTGGAAGACCCTGCGCGGCGGGCTGTTTGGCATTTTCGGCGTTATGACCTATCTGGTCGGGCCGTTTTTGCTGTACCTGGCCTACCTGCTGGCCTCCGGCTACCGCGTCACCCTGTTTGCGGGCAAAGTCGCGTTGATGAGCGTGCTGTGCGCCGGTGTACCGGTCATCTTCTCCAACGTATCGCCGAACGATGCCAACCCCTGGCAGATTATTAAAATGTTGTTTGCCCGCGGGCAGACCAACTTCTGGGAAGGCGGCGTCTGGGGCGCCCCGGTCGGCGGCACGCTGCTGGCACTGTTTGGCCGCCCGGCATCCAACGTCATCATGCTGCTGGTGTTCCTGCTGGGGCTGATGTTCTTCTTTGCCATCACGCCCGCCGATGTGGTGTTGTTTGTCAACAACCAGTACCAGAAGCTGCAGCAGGCCCGCCAGGACCGTGCCGAGGAAGAGACTGCCTACGACACCCAACTGTTTGCTCAGGAGCAGGAGGAAGAGCCCATTGAGAACCTGACCGCTCCCGTGCAGGATAATCGTCCGCACCACCCGGCCTACGATGTCATCGCCGACACCGGGCGCATCCCGGTACAGCCCGCCCAGCCTGTACAACCGTTGGTGCAGCAGGCCGCGCCTGTAAACCAGCCGGCTCAGCCCGTACAGTCCGCCGTTTCTTCGCAGCCTGCCGCCAGTGCGCCGGTCATCCCCAATTACACCCCGGCACCTACTTACGCTGCCTATGCCGCCGCAGCCGGGTACACCCCGGCCAGCTATGGTACGCCTGCTGCCGAGTCGCAGCCCCGTGCTTCCTTTGACGTGGATCTCGGCCCCGAGGCGACCGCTTCTGCCGCCAAAGCCGCCATTGAGCACGATCCGCTGGAGCCTGTCAGCATCGGCCCCGGCGGCACCTTCGGCATGGACCCGCTGTCCCATCTTTCTGACACTTCGCACTATCACGCTGCCACGGCCGATCCGCAGCCCGCTGTCCAGCCTGCTGCAGACGAGTTTGAGCTGAAGCTGGATGACCCTGCCAAGGCTGCCCCCGAAGAAGCCGCCGGGGATGAGCTGGACAACCTCATCAGCCGCGCTGTCAGCGGCCACGCGCCCTATTACGGCGAGCAGGATGTCAGTTCCGAGACCACGCTGGATCTGCCGCAGGAATCGGAATTTTCCGTGCCGCTCACTCCAGAGCCGACCTTTGATACCCCGCTGGTGCCGGTAGAAGATGACAACTCCTTCGGCTTCCCCGTAGATGGGGAAGAGGGTGTCTCCACTGGCACCACCCCGGCGGAAGAACCGCATAGTGCCCCCGCCGCCAGCGCTGCCCCGGCTATCCCGACCATCGGCGGCAGCTTCTCCGTCAATGAGGCTGTCAGCAACGCCTGGAACAGCGGCCGTCCCATCTCGGATGTGCTGAACGCCCAGCCCGCCGCGCCTGTGCCGCAAGCCGCCCCCGTTGTGCCCGCCTCATCTGTTGCTGCTGCGGTCTCTGCGCAGCCCCAGCAGCCCACCGGCACCGAGAGTTCCTTCGTAGTGCCTCAACGCGGCGAAGCTGCTCATCTGCAGGTCAGCACCAGCGTCGGCAACTCGGCTTCTGCCCCCATCAGCTCACCGCCGTCCGCCGCCAAGGCAGACCCCAACACCATGAACCTGGCTGCCATGCAGGCCGAGCCTGTGGAGCCGTACTGCTATCCGTCCCTGAACCTTTTCAACGCGACCCGCCCCGACGACGAAGCCGGTGCCGCCCGCGAGATGAAGAAGAATGCCGACATCCTGGTCAACACGCTGGACAGCTTCGGCGTCAAGACCACCATGCTGGACATCTGCCGCGGCCCGTCTGTTACCCGGTATGAACTGCAGCCCCAGGCGGGCATTAAGGTCAGCCGCATCACCAGTTTGGCTGATGACATTGCCCTGAACCTGGCCACCGCCGGTGTGCGTATCGAGGCCCCCATCCCCGGCAAACCCGCCGTCGGCATCGAGGTACCCAATAAAATCCGCTCTACCGTCAACATCCGCGCGGTGTTTGAATCCCAGAATTACATCAACATGCGCAGCCCGCTGACCATGGCCCTGGGTAAGGATATTGCCGGCGCGGCACAGGTCGCCGACCTGTGCAAGATGCCCCATCTGCTGATTGCAGGTTCTACCGGCAGTGGTAAGTCTGTCTGCGTCAACTCCATCATCATCAGCTTCCTGTTCCGTTCCAGCCCCGAGGATGTCAAGCTCATCCTCATCGACCCCAAGGTCGTTGAGTTGGCCGAGTACAACGGCATCCCGCATCTGCTGATGCCCGTCGTCACCGAGCCCCGCAAAGCCGCTGGTGCCCTTGGCGCCAGCGTGGCCGAGATGGAGCGCCGCTACAAGCTGTTTGCCGAGAACAACGTCCGCGAGATCAAAGCCTACAACAAGCTTGCCGCCCAGACCGGGCTGGAGCATCTGCCCTACATTGCCATCGTTATCGACGAGTTGGCCGATTTGATGATGGTCGCCGGCAAAGAGGTCGAAGATTACATCTGCCGCATCGCGCAGAAAGCCCGTGCCGCCGGTATCCACCTGATCGTTGCTACTCAGCGTCCCAGCGTGGACGTCATCACCGGCCTGATCAAAGCCAACATCCCCAGCCGTATCGCCTTTGCGGTTTCCAGCCAGATCGACTCCCGCACCATTCTGGATGCGTCGGGCGCCGAAAAGCTGCTGGGCAACGGCGACATGCTGTTCCTGCCGGTCGGTGCTTCCAAGCCCGTGCGTGTGCAGGGCACCTTCGTCACCGACGAGGAGATCGGCGCGGTATTGAGCTTTATCAAGTCCACTTCCTCTACCCAGTATGACGAGGAAATGATTGCCGAGATGGAGCGCCGCGCCGTTGCCGAGAAAGGCAGCAAGAAGGGCAGCGACGATGACGGCGATACCGGCGGTGCGCTCGACCCGATGTTTGAGCAGGCCGTTGAATGTGTCATCGATGCCGGGCAGGCCAGCACCAGCCTGCTGCAGCGCCGCTGCAAGCTAGGCTATGCTCGCGCCGCCCGCATCATGGACCAGATGGAGCAGGAGAAGATCATCGGCCCCTACGAGGGTGCCAAGCCCCGCACCGTACTGGTCAGCAAAGCCCAGTGGGAAGAACGCAAGCTGAATGGACAGTACGATGAATCCTGAGAAAACTGCCCGTAAGCGCCGTCTGCCCTGGCGCAGGATCCTGCTTCTGCCGGCCGTTCTGCTGCTGGCGGTTGCCGCTTATTTTATCGAATCCCGCAGCGGCTGGTCAGATCTATACCGTGCCGCCGGGGTCTCCCTTGATGCACCGGACGCTGACCTGCTGGCCCAGACGTCCACCACCGTTACCGTGTTGGATGTGGGGCAGGGAGACGCCGTTTTGATTGGCCAGGACGGTGCCTACTGTCTGATCGACACCGGGCCGTCCGATGCCAAAGGCGATCTTGTCCGCGATTTGCAGCTGGCTGGCATCTCCAAGCTGGATTATCTGGTTTTAACTCATCCCCACACCGACCATACCGGTGGTGCGCGGGAAGTGTTACGCAATTTTGCTGTTGGGCAATTACTTGTACCACCCTGGGATGCCCAGGCCAGCGGCGAGACTGCCGATTGGCCGCGCGGATTGTTTGCTTTGGCCGCTGAGCAGGGGACCGACGTTATCACCGCCGAGGACGGCACTGTCTACCCGCTGGGCAGCGGCACCCTGACAGTTTTGCAGGGCGGCGAGTCCGAACTGTACGACACCGACGATTCCTCCGCTCATGTCAACAACGCCTCGCTGTGCACGCTGTTTGAAGCGGGCAATTTCCGTTATCTCTCCACCGGTGATGCCGAAAGCGCCGCCGAACAGCGGCTTGTAGACCGCTACGGCAAAGCCCTGCATGCCACTTTGTTTAAGGCCGGACACCACGGGTCGTCCACCTCCAGCACCGAAGTCCTCTTGCAGGTCGTGCAGCCTCAGGCCGTGGCTATCAGCTGCGGGCTGAACAATGACTACGGCCATCCCCACGCCCGTGCTTTGCAGCGCCTGACCGACGCCGGGGCCGAGATCTACCGCACCGATACCATGGGTACCATCACTTTCACCTGGCAAAACGATACCCTCAGCGCGGCATCCGCCGACACGCTGGATGCCGCTGCCTAAGATGTACAATATAAAGGAGCCTACCATGACGATCACGGAAAAATTTCAGAACAAGCGCTGCGTCTTTTCCATCGAGTGCTTCCCGCCGAAGCAGTCCACCCAGATGGACAAGATGAAAGCCACCCTGCAGGCCATGCGCGCCCTGAACCCGGATTTTATCAGCGTTACCTTTGGCGCAGGTGGTTCCGCCGGCGGCGTTTCCACCGTAGAAGTGGCCGATTATATCCAGCACGAGGTCGGCGTGCCCGCCCTGGCCCACCTGATCTGCATGGGCAATGACCAGACCAGTGCCGCCCGCATCCTGGACGAGCTGGAGCAGGCCGGTGTGCGCGATGTGCTGGCCCTGCGCGGTGACCGCACCCCGACCCGACCCGAAAGCCCGGACTTCAAGCACGCCAGCGACCTGACCGCCTTTATTAAATGGAAGAAGCCCGGTTTCTCGGTCCACGGTGCCTGCTACCCTGAGGCCCACCCAGAAGCTGCCACCCTGCAGCAGGACGTGGAAAACCTGCGCATCAAGCAGGCCAACGGTGCCGAGCATCTGCTGACCCAGCTGTTCTTTGATAACATGCACTTCTATCGTTTCCTCAATCTGGCCCGCCGCGCCGGGGTAACGCTGCCGGTCTCTGCCGGTGTTATGCCCATCGTCAAGCGCAGCCAGATCGAGCGCACCGTCGCTCTTTCCTCCGCCAGCCTGCCCTCGGAGTTCACCCGCATGGTCTCCCGTTTTCAGGATGACCCGGATTCTCTCTATGAGGCCGGCATTGAGTACGCCGTCAAACAACTGCGCGACCTGATCGAGGGCGGCGCCGACGGCGTGCACCTTTACGCCATGAACGATGCCAATGTGGCCGCCAAGGTCTACGAGGGCATCAAGGACCTGCTGTAATGGAGCGGGCCAAGCCTTCTTCCATAAAACGTGCTACGGCGCTGCGCTACATGGGTGCATCTGGCTGGCAGCCGGATGATGCCACCACCGCACTGCTGGACCGCGCTGAGGAAAAGATCCTGGCGGCTGCCACGCCGCGGGCCGCTGTGCGGCGGCTGCCGCGGGCGGTGTTTCCACCGCCGGAACTGGACTGCGGCACCGATTTAACGCGCCACCTGCAAGGCTGTGATGCCGTACTGCTGATGGCTGCCACGCTGGGTTCCCAGGTGGATTCGCTGTTGCGGCGGCTGGAGCTGACCGACATTGCCATGGCCGCCGCTGCGGATGCCCTGTCCTCGGTTTTGCTGGAGCAGATCTGCGATGAGCTGGAAGCTGAATGGCGTGCCAAATTTGCCGCCGAGCATCTCTACTTAACCGGCCGCTACGCCCCCGGCTACGGAGACTGCCCACTGGAACTGAACGATGAGCTTTGCCTGGCGGTAGATACCGTGCGCGGCTGCGGCCTGGCCATCACGCCCCAGCACTTACTGGCACCGCGCAAAAGCACCACCGCCATTTTAGGCATTGCCGATCACCCCGTGACCGGCACCCTGGCAGGCTGCACCACCTGCCACCTGCGGGAGACTTGCAGCTTCCGCAAACAGGGCACCACCTGCTTTGCTAAATAAGACGTTTTGGGGGAGTATCTGTGCAGATTCAAGAAGTTTTCGACCGCCGCCGCTTTGTCTTTCTGGATGGCGGCATGGGCACCCAACTGCAGCAGCGCGGCCTGCAGCCCGGCCAAAAGCCGGAACTGGCAGCGCTGGAAATGCCGGATGTCTTAACAGCCATCCACCGCGATTATACGGCCGCCGGGGCGGACATCCTGCTGGCCAACACCTTTGGTGCCAACGCCAAAAAGCTGGCTGGCTGCGGCCGTAGTGTCGAGGAAGTCGTCTCGGCTTCCATCGCCTGCGCCCGCCGTGCCGGGCAGGAAACCAGCGCACTGGTAGCGCTGGACATCGGCCCCCTGGGCGAACTGCTGGCCCCCGCCGGCACCCTCGCTTTTGAGGATGCCTACGAAGAATTTGCCCAGGTCATCCGCGCTGGTGCTGCTGCCGGAGCCGACCTCGTCTTTCTGGAGACGATGACCGATCTGTACGAGCTGAAAGCCGCCATCCTGGCCGCCAAAGAAAACTGTAACCTGCCGGTGTTCACTTCCATGAGTTTTGAGAGCCGCGGCCGCACTTTTACCGGCTGCACGGTGGAAAGCTACGCCGTTACCGCCGCCGGTCTGGGGGCGGATGCCATCGGCATCAATTGCTCGTTAGGCCCTGCCGAGATTCTGCCCTTTGCCCAGCGCCTTTGCCGCAGTGTTCCTGCCGGGCTGCCAGTTTTCGTCAAGCCCAACGCGGGCCTGCCCAACCCGGACGGCAGCTACAATCTGGACGCCAACGGCTTTGCCGAACAAATGCGTGAATACGCCGCCACCGGCATCTCAATGGTGGGCGGCTGTTGCGGCACCACGCCGGAATACATTGCCAAATTAAAAGAGACCTTCAACCCGCTTACCCCGGCGCAGAAGATTCCCATTCGCCGCAGCTGCCTGTGTACGCCGGTGCGCTTTGTGGACGTGACCGGCATCACTGTGGTAGGTGAGCGCATCAACCCCACCGGCAAAAAGCGGCTGCAGCAGGCCCTGCGGGAAGGGGACAGTTCCTATCCCTGCGCCCAGGCAGTGGCCCAGGCCGAGGCCGGTGCCGAGGTGCTGGACGTCAACGCCGGTCTGCCCGGCATCGATGAGCCTGCCACGCTGGAGCAGCTGGTCCGCGACCTGCAGGCCGTCACCGATCTGCCCCTGCAGTTGGACTCCTCCAACCCGGACGCCCTCTCCCGTGCCCTGCGTATCTATAACGGCAAACCCATCGTCAACTCGGTCAACGGCGAGCAGAGCACGCTGGATATGATCCTGCCGCTGTGCAAAAAGTACGGTGCCGCCGTCGTCGGTCTGGCGCTGGACGAGCACGGCATCCCTGCCACAGCTGATGGCCGCTTTGCCATTGCCCAGCGCATCGTCAAGGCCGCCAACGCCGTTGGCATCCCCAACGAGGATATTTACATTGACTGCCTGACCCTTACCGCCAGCGCTCAGCAGGAGGGAGCCGTCCAGACGCTGGAAGCCCTGACCCGCTGCAAAAAGGAGCTGGGCGTGCGCACCGTGCTGGGCGTTTCCAACATCAGCTTTGGCTTGCCCTGCCGCGGCTACCTAAACACCACGTTTTTGACTATGGCCATGGTGGCCGGGCTGGACCTTGCCATCATGAACCCCAACACCCCCGAGATGATGGCCGCCGTCCGCGCCTACCGCGTGCTGACCTCCCAGGACCCGCAGAGCACCGACTACGTGGCTGCCTACGCGGATGTGCAGATCCAAACGAGCCAGGTCAGTAAGTCTGCGCCCGCCGCTGCCGATGCACAAATCAATACCACAGGCGGGGACGCCCTGTTTGAGGCTGTACGCCGCGGCTTAAAGACAGAGGCCCGCGCCGCCGCCGATGCTGCCCTGACGATGCGCGAGCCGCTGGATGTCGTCAACACCTCGCTGATCCCGGCGCTGGACGCTGTAGGCGATGGCTTTGAGAAGGGCACCGTCTTTCTGCCGCAGCTGCTGCAGGCCGCCACGGCTGCCCAGGCCGCATTCGAGGCTATCAAGGCCAAGATTGCCGCCTCCGGCCAGGCCCAGGGCAGCAAAGGCAAGATCGTCATTGCCACCGTCAAAGGCGATGTACACGACATCGGCAAAAACATCGTGCGCGTCATCCTCGAAAACTACGGTTACGATGTGCTGGATCTGGGTCGTGATGTGCCGCCGGAGCGCGTGGTGGAAGCCGTGCGCCAGACCGGTGCCAAGCTGGTTGGCCTTTCGGCCCTGATGACCACCACCGTGCCCAACATGCAGGCCACCATCGAGGCCCTGCACGCTGCCAAGCTGGATTGCAAAGTCATGGTAGGCGGCGCGGTGCTGACTCCCAGCTACGCCAAGGACATTGGTGCCGATTACTACTGCAAGGACGCCAAGGCCAGCGCCGACCTTGCCAAGCAGCTTTTGGGCTAAGGCCTTGGGACAATAAAATACCCCTTGCATTTATCCTGAAAATATTGTACAATACTAAAAGCGGACAGGGCTGAATTGCGCTGTTTCGCGTACAGATGCAGGCCCCGTGCGTGGGCAGCCTGTGAACCATGTCAGGCGGGGAACCGAGCAGCATTAAGCAGCGTTTGCACAGTGCCGCGGCAAGCCTGCATCTGTACGCCAAGCAGCGCAGCCGCGTGCTCTGCCCGCCTTTTTACTGTTTTTGCAGGGAGGTAGCTTTGATGTACCGCGCACTGTACCGCAAGTGGCGTCCGCAGCGTTTTGCGGATGTCGTCGGCCAGGCTCCGATCGTAACAGCTTTGCAAAACCAGATTGCCGCCGGGCGCATCGGCCACGCCTACCTTTTTACCGGCACCCGCGGCACGGGCAAAACCACCTGCGCAAAAATTTTTGCCAAAGCGGTCAACTGTCTGGACCATTCCAGCCCGGACCCATGCTGCCAGTGCGAAGTCTGCAAGGGCATCGACTCCGGTGCCATCATGGATATTATCGAGATGGACGCAGCCTCCAACAACGGTGTTGATGACATCCGCGATCTGCGCGACGAGGTTGCCTATCTGCCCTCGGTCTGCCGCTATAAAGTGTATATCATCGACGAGGTCCACATGCTTTCCACGCAGGCCTTCAACGCCCTGCTGAAAACCATGGAAGAGCCGCCTGAGCACGTCATCTTCATCCTGGCCACCACCGAGGTACAGAAAGTCCCGGTCACGATCTTAAGCCGCTGCCAGCGGTATGATTTTGCGCGCATCACGGCCGATGACATTGCCGGGCGTCTGCGCTATGTGGCCGAACAGGAGAAGATCGACCTCGACCCCAATGCTGCCCAGCTGATTGGCCGCCTGGCCGATGGTGCTATGCGTGACGCGCTATCTATTCTGGACACCTGCGCTGGCGTGGACAATAAGGTCGACGAGGCTTTGGTCCGCCGCATGGCCGGTGTGACCGACCGCGGGTATCTGTTCGAGATCAGCGATGCCATCGCCGCCCGGGATTCCGTTACCGCGCTGGAAAAGATTTCCGTCCTGCGCCAGCAAAGCGTGGACATGCGCCGCCTTTGCATGGAGCTGGCGGGCCATTACCGCAACCTGATGCTCTGTGCCCTGCCGGGCGGCACCTCGCTGCTGACAGGCACCTCACCCGAAGAAGAGGCCGCCTATCTGCAGCGCAAGGATTTCCCGCAGGCAGACGCCATCCGCGCTATCAACGTCTTTGGTTCCGCGCTGGAAAAAATGAGCCGCGGCACTGACCAGCGTATTGAGCTGGAACTGGCTGTTTTCTCTTTGACGCAGCCCATGGCAACTGCCACTATGCAAGCGCCGGCTGCCGGCCAGCCGGTGGCAGCCGCAGCGCCGCAGCCGTTCACTTCGGCTCCCGTGTCGGCACCTGCACCCGCTGTTGCACCGCCGGTACAGCAGCCTGCCGCCGTGCCCGCCGTCCCACCCATCCAGACGGACGACCCGCCGCTGCCGCCGGACCCGGAATTTTTGCAGCCGGAGCTGCCGCCGATTCCGCAGCCCACGCCTGCCCCCGCCGCACCTGCTGCTACACAGCCTGCAGCCCGCAAACGGGAGCCGCCCAAAGAGGCGGGCCCGCTGGAGCCGTTCGTATATTGGCCCAATGTACTGGCTGATCTGGAAGAGACCGACGCAATGCTGATCTCTTTTCTGCGCAACACCCGCGCTTACTACGATGGCCGCCGCGTGCTGTTTGAGTGCAGCGATGCTTTTCGCGATTACATCCGCAGCAACCGCGAGGTCAGCAAAAAGCTGAAAGAATCCATCTACCGTGTTTCCCACATCCGCTGCAACATCGGCCCCTATGAGGAGCTCAAAGACAACGCTTCCGATACGCCTGCTGTTTCCATCGACCAAACGCTGAAAAACATGCAGGCCCTCGGTGTTGATATTAAAATTGAAGACAAATAAGATTTGGAGGATATATCCATGAAAGCAAGACTGCCCAAAGGCTACGGCCGCCCCGATCCCAACGCCATGATGCGCCAGGTCCAGAAAATGCAGGACGAGATTCGCGCCAAGCAGGAGGAGCTGGAGGCCAAAGAGTACACCGGTACCGCCAGCGGCGAGATGGTCACCGTTACCATGACCGGCAAGCACGAGATCACCGCTGTCAAGATCAAGCCCGAGGCCGTTGACCCCGAGGATATCGAAATGCTGGAAGACCTCATTGCCGCCGCCGTCAACAGCGCTGTTGCGGCCGTTGACAAGGAGTCCGAGGAGGAAATGGCCAAGATGACCGGCGGGCTGAACATTCCCGGTCTGGGCTAAGAGGCCGTATCTATGCCGCAGAATTTAGAGCCGCTGGAAAATCTGGTGGATCAGTTTGCCCGGTTTCCCGGCATCGGCCGCAAAGGCGCCACCCGCATGGCCTACGAGGTCATGGGCATGTCTAACGAACAGGCCATGGAACTGGCCCAAGCCATTGAACATGCCAAAAAGGATCTGCACCGCTGCCGCATCTGCCAGGACTATACCGCAGGCGAGATCTGCAAGATCTGCCTTTCCCAAAAGCGCGACCGCAGCGTGATCTGCGTGGTGGAAAGCCCGCGCGACATCAAATCCATTGAGCGCACCCACGAGTACAACGGCCTGTATCACGTACTGCACGGCCTGATCTCGCCCATGGACGGCATCGGTGCCGAGCAACTTTGTATCAAAGAGCTGTTGGCCCGCCTGAACGACACCGTAAAGGAGGTCATCATGGCCACCAGCCCGACGGTGGAGGGCGAAGCCACCGCCATGTACCTGGCCAAGCTCATCAAGCCGATGGGCATCAAGACCACCCGCCTGGCTTACGGTCTGCCGGTAGGTTCCAGCCTGGAATATGCCGACGAGACCACCCTGTACCGCGCCATGCAGGGCCGCGGTGAGTTGTGACAGGATGCGCTTGACTTTTTTGCATAGACGCGCTATACTTTAAATCCCGCCAGAGAGAAAAGAGGTGAGCTTCATGGCTGAGGAAAAATCCGGCAAAAAGGTGATTGCCCTGAACCGTGAGGCCCGCCACGAGTACTTTGTGGTGGAAGCCCTGGAAACAGGCATTGAGCTTGTCGGCACCGAGGTCAAAAGCCTGCGTGCCGGCGGAGCCAACCTGAAAGACTCCTGGGCCGACATTGACGACGGCGAGTTGATCGTAAAGGGCATGCACATCAGCCCCTACGACCACGGCAACATCTTTAACAAAGATCCGCGCCGTCCCCGCCGTTTGCTGGCCCATAAAAGCGAGATCCGCCGCCTGGGGCAGCAGATCAAGCTGCAAGGTTACACGCTGGTTCCGCTTTCGCTCTACTTTAAAAAGGGGCGTGTCAAGCTGGAACTGGGCTTGTGCAAGGGCAAAAAATTGTATGACAAGCGTGCCACTGCTGCCGCACGCGATGCCAAGCGTGATATCGAGCGCGCGCTGAAATCCCGGTAAAGGCAGCAAAAAGTCTGTTTCAAGCTAACCTTCCCGGTGGGGCGTTGCCCTACCGAATATGCGGGGCTGTAAAGGTTTCGACGGGGGGAGAGAGGCGTGAGCAGCGGGCCGTGGCGGTGCACCACGATAAAAGCGCCAAACTTAAATTAACTGACAACGATTATTCTGTTGCCGTCGCTGCCTAATTAGGCGCGACCGTCCTGCCTGCATCAGTACCGTGCAGGGCCAGGGCGTCGATTAGGTACTGAACATGAACGGGCTTGAGCTTGGCCGCCCGTCAGGTATTAACGAAGCTACCAAGGTGTAGTGCGTGTATGCTCGCCCGCACCAAGGGAAATCCAATAAACATACTGCGCCCGGAGATACTCTAACTAATTTCTTTTCGGACATGGGTTCGACTCCCATCAGCTCCATTGAAAGGCCCCCTTGCCGGGACACGGCAAGGGGGCCTTCGTTTATGGCTAAGTCTGATGAAGAGCCGAACAGGGCGGGGCTGGCGCAGTGCGGGGGGGGGCCCGCGCACCGGC
>ENA-UOJJ01002733-UOJJ01002733.1-human-gut-metagenome-genome-assembly--contig:-CS66-NODE-2733-length-20799-cov-9.004724_pt1 | contig 20799 bp, 19 predicted proteins | sample MGYA00242343_ERZ723890 | MGnify/ENA metagenome assembly ERZ723890
GCCTCGTCAACAGCTCATAAAATCAAGAGGTTGCAGAATTTGCAATCTCTTTTTTTGTGCTGTTTTGCGAAGGGAAAGGGGCTGGAAACAGCGGTTTGAGGCGCATTGTTGTACCCTTTGTTGTACCCTAAATCTGCTACTCTCGATTGCTTGCGCAACACGCAAGTAAATGAAAATCAAAGTCGTTTTACGAGCAGGTAAAATCAACAAGCAAGGTCAATCCCCGTTGATGCTTCGATTTACCCACGACAGCACCACGAAATTTGTTGCTTTGGGGCTATCGGTAGAGCCGCATTATTGGAATAAGGATGCCGAAATGATAACGGCAGACTGCCCCGACCGTGCTGCTCTGCAAAGTCAGATAGACAGTACATTATCGACTTACCGAAAGAAAATCCAGCGATTGGAGGCATTGGATATGGAGGTTGATTTTACCAGCCTATTTGACCAGACCGCAAAATGCACTCCACAATTCGTCGATAACTATTTTCAGCAACAAATTACAGCCATGAAACAAGCAGGGAAAATCAACACGGCAATCAAGTACACAGCCACCTGTACCTCACTCGTTAAATTCCATCCTGCCAAATTACGGTTTGAAGAGATCGACGGAAAGTTTTTGAGGAATTTCGAGGCGTTTCTCCATTCGGCGTGTAATCAATCCAATTCGATAGCCACGAAATTTAGTGTACTGAAAGCCGTTTACAATAAGGCCATTGCTGACAAGATTTTCCTTTGCAAGGAGAATCCTTTTATTTCATATAAGGTGGGAAAGCATTGGACACAGACACGTAAACGAGCCATTCATAAAGAGGATATACAACGATTGATGCAGGCAGAATTACCCGTAACGAGGTCTCCCTATACCGAGTTTGCACGGGATATATTCTTGTTTTCTTACTTTTCGGCTGGAATCAATTTCAAGGATATTGCCACCTTACGCTACGTCGATATGGAAGAGGATCGGATTTTCTATCGCCGTCATAAGACAGGAAAAACGATGACTTGTCGATTGCATCCGCAGGCAAGGGAGATCATTGCCAAGTACACCCGTTCGGAAGCTATGCAGGAGGACTATATCTTTCCTGTTCTCGACCGTCATATACACCGTACCGAACAGCAGATTCACAACAGGGTGCATAAGGTTTTAGTCCATATAAACCGAGAGTTGAAAGAGTGGAGCAAACGGCTGGGACTGGCAACGAACTTAACAACCTACGTTGCCCGTCATACCTACGCGACAGTCTTGAAGCGGTCAGGAGTAAGCGTAGCCTTGATTTCCGAATCGCTGGGACACTCTGATCTATCCACCACACAGATTTACTTGGATTCGTTCGAGAACAGTCAGATCGATGCGGCTATGGCTCATCTGTTATAGGCGTTTGGAGGTCGGCGGCCAATATGGAAACCGACCTCCCTTTTCCTATCGACACATCGATCCATCATTGCCCGAGACATTGAATAAGCGTGTCGATAATCGACTGCTCTTGCGTCATACTCCCTTTTGAAGGATGTGTAATCAATTGTATCTGTTCGGCCGTCAGTCGGTTGATTCTATCTTCCATCTGGTCGTAAAATGCCGTTGGGTCTGCGGCCTCTCGTCCTTGGTCAATGATGTAATTGATGAAATATTTTTTAGCAAGGAATGTTTCCTCGAATTTTTCTTGTGCGGCCTTGTACCATTTGATACTCCGTTGATACCACGAGGCATTCTCAAACGCCTTTGGCAATCTGCCCTCTTTCAGACTCTTCACGAAATCCCGCGGTTTGAGGGAGTTCTTTCCAAAACACCATAAAGAAATAGTCGAAAGCGGATAGTTCTTACGCTGCAATTCCTGAGCAAACTCGAACACTTCGTTATCTTTTATGTCGAGCGTCATTGCAGGTGCGGCCATATAGTCCGAACCTTTCCAAGCGGTAGCGCATATGTTCATTTCAGCGATGAGTGCCGCAATCGACATTTCTGCATTCAGCGGCTCGCAAATTACGAGGTCATTTAAATCCAGCCCCAGCATCTTATAGGCTATCAAACGATGCTGACCATCCAGCACGGCATAATAATTTTCGGTCTGTTCGTCTGGAATATCATTTCCATCCAGATCGGTCAAGTGCCCACCCGAAAGGTAGACATCCTCACCCTTAACTACGGTGATTGGCGACAACTGCCCGTACTCTTTGATGGATTTCTCTTTGTCTGCCAAAATCTTTTCGTTGATTCGACGGTTGCCCTTGACGAATGCGAACTGGCGATTTTCGTTTTCTGCTACAATTTGAAACTTTTTCATAATTCCATGTGCAGGTTTACCTATACACCCACGAGGTATTAATAGTGATTATATATGTAATGCTTATTTTCGTTTCTCAACGTCGGGTCTGACTGGTGAGCTCTTGCCAGCTCGTCGGGCGGGCCGAGGATGACTTGGGCGAACTCCCATCCTCGTCCCATCGTTCGATTCGACCTTCGGCCTTTCGGTTCGGATACTCCCTCCCAACCGAGAAGAGGGGTGTATGTCAAGGAACCTGTGTTCGCGTTTTCACTATTAACACCAGCGAATTTTATACCAATATGATTTTCAATAGTTTGTGTGTTTTTAACGGACAGATGAATTAAAAATACATCTTAATCTTTTACCCATGAAATAGGGATAGGATAGCCTTTGTAAGTCTTTTTACAATTTTGGAGCATGTCATATGTGTTTTTATAGGACAAGTCCTGCTTTGACACATTGTCAGAGCAGGCTGTCAGATAATCGCAAATGAACTGGCATAACTCCTGCGGAACGAATGCCTCGATATGAAAGACATCCCGCAAAAAGAGAAGCGTGTTATACCCCAGAAAATTCGCAAAGGTCGGCCGTCTTTTGGGCAACCGAACATCGGCAGGCAACAACTTATCCAATGGAAACGGATCTTTCATATATTCCGTCTCGATCAATTTCATCAGCCAATTCTGGCAATTTGAAATCGGAACGCTTCCCACCCCGTTAGCTGTAAGAGAATATTTCTGGCTGAATTTGTACCCGTCGGCTTGAATGGTTTTCAGGAAACGATACGCATTTGCAATATCTTTTCTCCTTACTTCGTCTTCCATTGCCGTAACTTCACTTCCCGTATAGGGGTGCAAGGCTGGATTCATAAAAGGTGCAAGCAAGAAAACGTAAAAACCTATATGGTTTTTATCCAAAAGGGTTGGATGTTTATTCCGTAATTCCACCATCTTATTATAATACGGCATATCGAAAAAGATTATGAAATCATCTGGAAAAACATCGAGAGTATGGGATTGCAAATATTTCGGCAACAGGTTGAATCCCAAGTCTGGATTTTTGTGACAGGCATTCTCGATATTTTCAGTAATACTCCAACAAGAAAATTCATAGTATTTTTCGAGATAAGGAAACACTCGTTTGATAAAGTAAACAGGGAATGATACCATAATCATAATATCAGAGTTTGAGGTTATTTCCAAAGATAGCGATTTTTTCCTGCAAAATTTCCTCAAAAAACATGTTAAATAATTTGATTATATATCAAATATTTTATATCTTTGCACATCAATTCACAGACAAGGGTAATTCTTGTTTCTTCCATAGAAAATATGATATAGGGCGGATAAGGGCAGCATCATTTGCTGTCCTTGTCTTTGGTCGATAGTCGCATATTTTTTGAGGACGAAATGAAGATTCCCTATAAAGAGAGTAATTCAGAATCAGAAAATATGTGGAGCAGAAAAATGCTGATTTACTCTCTTTTTACAGATAGATTTCCCGCATATTTTTTGAGTGCGAAATGAATATTTCCTTTATAAATATAGTTTCAGAATTAAAAAATATGCGAGATATAAAGAGGTTTCAGATAAAGATATACAATTAACAATCAATTATTTATAACTATGAACACAAATCAAAATTGAGTTATCGACGCTCCCGCTGGGGCAACTTACTTGTCAGACTTTCTGACCGAGATTCCTGCAAACTGCCTGTTCAACAAGAAGCAGACGGGATGCGGAGCTACCGAGTTGGCTATCCGCAACTCCATTCCAACCATTATCGCCATGCCTTACGTGGCATTGGTGAAGAACAAGACCATCTACCGCAAGGACGATCTATCCGTACTGGGTGTTTACGAGGGCGTAACAGAACAGGAGATTATCGCCTATGCACAGAGCCATTCTCCATTAAAGATAGCTGTTACATACGATTCCCTGCCACGAACCATCAAGGCATTGCAAAGTATCGGCATAGACCCTTATAAAGATACGTTCTTATTGGTGGACGAATGACACGTACTGTTCAACTCCTATTCGTTCCGTCATACCGCCATTAAGAATTTACTTGCAGAAGCCGCTAAATTCGACAGGGCGACTTATATGACGGCTACTCCGATTGAGCAGGAGTATGTTTTGGAGGAGTTGAAACACCTTCCTGTTTGCGAAATCGACTGGCCGCACTTAATGGAAGTCAACATCCGTTCCCGTCAGACATCCAAGCCTGCACAGTATATCGTCAAGGAGTGTCGCAAGGTGTTGGATAATCAACTACCTCATAACCTGCATATCTTCGTAAACAGCGTGGAGTTTATCGCAAAGGTAATCGACCTTGCAAAACTCACTCCCGAACAGGTTAAAGTGGTCTGTTCGGTTAGCGGGGACAATGGCGAGAACAACCAGCGCAAGTTAGGCAGGGAGTATCCCATCGGCCAGCCGTCAGACCCCGTAAGGAAGATAAACTTTTACACCTCGACCAGCTTTGAGGGTTGTGATATTTACGACGAGAACGGCGTTACATTCATCGTTAGCGACGGCAACAAGTCCCACACTTTGTTGGATATTTCCACTCTGTTCACACAGATTTGCGGACGGTTACGGGATTCCAAGTATAAAGGTGAAATCGTACACGTCTATTCCACGACCAAGTACAGCCGAGAGGTGACATTGGATGAATTCGTGGCATCTACAAAGAAAGTGCTTGCAGAAGCGGTAGATTATGCCAAGGAAATAAACTCATTGAGTGAAACGGCACGAGAAAAGACCTTATCGAAAATCAAATATATCAACGAACAATATGTAAGGATAGAAGATAACCGCCTTATCGTGGATAAGAATCTCGCCAATATGGATATTGTGAATTTCAAGATTTGCAGGCATATTTACAGAACCTATGTAAACCTCACGAGTGAATTAAAGAGGAACGGCTATACGATAACCCGTCATACGTTCAGCGAGATTATGGAGAAGATAGAGGGCAAAGCCAATGCACGGGTTACGTTCAAGGAGCTGTTCGATGAATACCACCGTCTGAAAACAACCAAGCCATTCTTTTCGTTGGAGAGCCACGAGGATTTATGCGCTCAAATAGCGGTTAAATATCCGTTGGTGAAACAGGCTTACGACGAGTTGGGAACAGACAAAGTGCAGGCATTAAAATACCATGTGAGCAATATTAAACGAGAGTTGATGAAACGCCAGCCTGCACCGACCGAGTATAAAATCGTGAAGATGATAAACACGACCTTTACCAAGCAGACACCCATCGCCAAAAGCAAGGTTAAAGCAGAATTGCAACGCATATACGACGATCTGGGCATCAGGCAGACGGCAAAGGCAAGCGACGTTGCGGAGTGATACGATATAAATACGTGTTACAAAAATATCGACGGCAGGAACACGGCCTGCATCATCCTTATAAGGAGCAGGCTTGTAGCAAAGAAAAAGATTGCGGCAGAACAGACAGATAACGATTAATCATTAAAAACATATAAAGCTATGGCAACAAAAATAGAATGGACAGGCGAGACATGGAATCCCGTTACGGGGTGTACGCAACTATCGGCAGGGTGCAAAAACTGCTATGCAAAAACGATTGCGTTGCAGATGCAGAAGAATGGAGTAAAGAGATATGAAAACGGATTTAATGTAACACTACATGAAGATACGCTCTGCAAACCGAGACAATGAGCAGAGCCGACAATTATTTTCGTCTGCTCGATGAGCGACCTTTTTCACAAGGACGTGCCGTTTGAATTTATAGATAAGGTGATGGATGTTATCAGATCGACACCGTGGCACACATATCAGATTCTCACGAAACGTGCCGAGCGGATGGCAGAATATTTTACAGCACGGGCGATACCTGCAAATGTGTGGCTCGGCGTGTCGGTAGAAGCAAGCGATGTGAAACACAGAATCGACAGCCTGCGCAATCTGCCTGCATCGATAAGGTTCCTGTCGTGTGAGCCATTGGTGGAGGATTTGGGAGAACTCGACTTGACGAATATAAATTGGGTAATCGTAGGCGGAGAACATGCAGTCAACGCACGACCGATGAAAGAACCGTGGGTGCTGTCGATAAAAGAGCAGGCAGACAAACACGGTGCATTGTTCTTCTTCAAGCAATGGGGAAGCATCGGCAGGGACGGCGTTTATCGAAGTGTAGAGCGCAACGGCAGCGAGTTGCAAGGAAAAACATATAAAGCCATGCCTGCGGTGAACAGGCATACGCTGTTCGGGTAGGCTGATAATAGATGAATAGGCAGAGGACAGACATTGACGAACGGTCTATATTCTATACCGCTCGGCAATGTTTGTCCTCCTCTCCCTCCAAATCTATACAGAGGGGTTGAGAATGGACAAGGACAGACTTGGACGAGGGGTCTATATTTAACCCTCTCGACCAGGTTTGTCCCTATTTGCATATCACCCATTTCCCCGAGCGGGTTGCGCCGACATGGCGGATAACACCTGCTTTCGTCAGTTTCTGCAAATGATACTTGACACCATCTGGCGTGATGCCTACGACCTCGGCCAGCGCACGGCGTGAAATTTTGGGATTCTTTCGAATCTCATCCACGATCCTTTCTCGGGTGGTTTTTGGGGCAGCTTCTTGGGCAGTCAATGTCTCGGCAACTACCCCTAAAATAAATTCGATAAAGGGCGTGCATCCCTCCTTGCCGCCGCTTACGGCTATCGCCTTGTAATAGTCCTGCTGGTATTTATAGACGATATTCTCGATGGGCAGGCTTTTGAAGATGGGACGCCAGCGCGAGAGAATTAGTGTCTGCCACAGACGTCCCGTACGGCCGTTGCCGTCAGCAAAGGGGTGGATGAATTCGAACTCGTAATGAAATACGCAGCTGGCAATCAAAGGGTGTTCCTCGGTGGTACGCAGCCACTCGAAAAGATCATCGACAAGGTGCGGGACACGCTCGGCATCGGGTGCATAATGAATTATCTGGTTGCCTGCGGCCACACCAGCACCACCCCTGCGAAACCGTCCTGCATCGTCGATCAAGCCTGCCTCCATCGTGGCATGCGCCTTTAACAGATCATCGACTTTATGGGGATCGAGTACATCGAGCAGTTCATAGGCTTTGAGTGCGTTGCGCACCTCCTGCACCTCGTTGATAGGAGCCACGACGGGTTTCCCCTCCAATACTGCCGTAACCTGCTCGGTCGTGAGCGTGTTGCCCTCGATGGCCAATGTCCCCCGAATGGTCTGAATACGGTTCACGCGGTGCAAACGCAGGTTCTCCTGCGCATAATAGCCACCGATGGCCTCGCTGATCTGGGCGACCAGATGGGTAATCTTCGGCGTGATGGTATAAGGCGGCTGGTATGACATGGGCTGTTTCTTTTGTGACAAAGATAGTGATTATTTCATTATATGGGTAGATTTGGGTAATAAATCCCGTATATCCTCCCCGCGAACAGATACATGAATCAAATCCCCCTCCCCATCGAGGTTTGGGGAATAAGATTACAAAGGCGAATTTTTCTGGCAGATTATCGAGAGAAATCCCAGACAAACACAAAAGCTACGAACGGGATGATCAGTTCAATCATTTACTAATCATCTAATTCGTAGAGTTATGCAATTGAGACAATCCATGCGCCGTGCAGCCAGGATGCGGCTTGCACTGGCGGGAGCTTCGGGTTCGGGCAAGACCTATTCGTCGCTTCTGATCGCTTACGGCATGACAGGCGACTGGTCTCGTGTCGCCGTCATCGATTCCGAGAACTGCTCGGCTGACCTTTATGCCCATCTGGGCGGTTATCAAGTCCTCACCCTCGAAAACTATGCTCCCGAAACCTACATCGAAGCCATAGGCATCTGTGAGCAGGAAGGAGCCGAGGTCATCATCATCGACAGCATCTCCCATTGCTGGGACTATCTGCTGGATTTCCATGCCAACCTGCAAGGCAACTCCTTTGCCAACTGGGCTAAGGTTACGCCCCGTCAGAACGCCTTTATCCAGCGTATTCTGACATCCTCCGCTCATGTTATCTGCACCATGCGCAGCAAGCAGGATTATGTGCTCTCGGACAAGAACGGCAGGATGGTGCCAGAGAAGGTGGGCTTGAAAGCCGTGCAGCGCGACAATGTGGATTACGAGTTTACTGCTGTTTTGGATATAGCGATGAACCACAAGGCCGCCACGTCCAAAGACCGCACAGGACTGTTCACGGGGCGTCCCGAGTTCCTCATCACACCTGCTGTCGGTCAGGCCATCCTCAAATGGTGCAACATGACACAGCCTGCACAACTGAGTGTCCAACCTCAAACTCCCTGCTGCCATGTACCCAGCGTTTCAGCCTGATGCGGCATTTGCCGTGGGATTGAATGCAGACAATCCCTTTGCCGAAACCGCTCCTGCCGCATCTGCAATTCCTGCCTCTATGGAGGATGCAACGACCGCAGAGGAACGACCTGCCCGAATTGCATCGACAACCCCTGTCATCGTTCCTTTGGGCGTCCGTCATAACCGCCACTTTATCGAGGCCAATACCAAGCCCGTCGATATAGCCCATCTGAGAGACGATTGCGTCGTTCCCGTATTCAGCAAGGACAACGAGGTGACCGTCTCCCACCAGAGCTTTATCGAAACGGTGCTGGGTGCTGCACACCGTATGTTCCCGCAGGAGGTAATCGACGCTCCCGATATAGTCGTGTCCCATATCATCAAGGGACGGATTCCAGAGGCTATCCACAAGCCCGTGAACCAGCTTCTCGAAACCGACAAGACCATCTACTACGAACGGATGGCTTTCTGTTTCGAGATACCCACGATTTACGAGGATGTGGCAGGGAACAGACTGAACCTTTCGATTGGAGGAGTAAGAGCCTACAACCACGAGAACCTCTATTCCAGGAAGACGGTGGAGAAGTTCAAGGTCTTCATCGGCTTCAAGAACCTCGTGTGCTGTAACCTCTGCGTATCGACGGACGGATTCAAAAGCGAGCTGCGGGTGGCGGGCGTACAGGAATTGTTCGATGCCTCGTTGCAGTTATTCCAGCAATACGATGCCGAACGCCATGTAAAGCGGATGGCCTCGATGCAGGAACGATGCCTTACCGAACACCAGTTCGCCCAGCTTATCGGCAAGACACGGTTGTATCAATACCTGCCCACAGTGGAGAAACGACGGCTTCCTGCCATGGAGTTTACGGACTGCCATATCAACGCCGTAGCGAAGGCGTATTACACGGACGAGAACTTTTCCAGAGGGGACAATCCAGAGATCGACCTTTGGAGGGTTTACAACCTCTTTACGGGAGCCAACAAGTCGAGTTACATCGATACATTCCTCGACAGATCGCTGAACGCTACGGAACTTATCACAGGTATAGGCAGAGCCATCGAGGGCGATGCCGAATACAGGTGGTTTATCAAGTAGGAAATAGCGGCAGGTAATTGAAGGTTATCTGCCGCTATTTATTGCATATTGCAGGTATTCATCCTATCTTTGTAGTTATCGTTAAATTGCTTTATGGATATTACTTATTTGATTGGGAATGGCTTTGACATCAATATCGGTCTTGCAACTCGATATTGTGATTTTTACGAATATTATAAACAACAACCTTCCTCTAATAAAACTATTGCAAAGTTAAAAAACGATATACGCTGCAATTATGAGAATTGGGCGGATTTGGAGGTTAAACTTGGTGAATATACTGCCGATTTTTTGGAGGAAACGGACTTTGAATCTGTTTTTGAAGATATCCAAGATAACCTTTCTCAATATTTGGAGAAAGAGCAGAAGAAATTTCAAATAGAGAAAAAAGAAGAAGCCAGTAAAATATTTAGAAAGGATTTATATTCCCCTTATCGCTTTTTGCTTCCAGCCGATGAACGTCTGCTAAATACTTATATAAATGAAAGTAAAAGCACTTATCATTGGAAGATCAATATAATTACATTTAATTATACGAATAGTATTGAATTACTGTTAAAAGATACAGATAAAATACTATATACCAGAAAAAACGGAACTACTTTTTCATTAGGAACAATAGAGCACATTCATGGTTTTCACAACCATAGGATGGTGTTAGGGGTTAATGATGTATCCCAAATCGCCAATGAACAATTTCGACAAAGTCGTCGCATTACAGATGCCATTATAAAGCCACAGTGTAATTCGGTTCAAAAACATTTAGTGGACAGAAACTGTATAGAATTAATAAAACAGTCACATATAATGTTTATGGATCTTCAATCGGAGATACAGATAAGATATGGTGGGCGACAATTGGTCGATGGTTGGTTGATGCTGGTGGATTCTTGATTATTTTTTATCGAGATAAGGAGCAAATTCATCCATTAAGACCTTATAAAATAGGATTAAAAGCAGAAAGTATTATTGATCTTTTTTTGTCTAAAACGAATCTTGATGATTCACAAAAGAACAAATGCAGGAATCGTATTATAATTGGATACAAGGCTGATATTTTTAATTTATCAGTAAAATAACGTATAATCTCAACCGAAGACGAATACCCTTGCTGTTTCACGACGGCAGGGGTATTCTCTTTTACAACAAAACAAAGCGGACAGCTATTTAATAGATATACAAAGTGGCTGAAAGAACGTTCTTTATATTCTGCAATGTTATCACTCTTGCAGAAATACGGACTTTATGCGGACATATACTGGAATATCATGCAATAACAGATTGCAAACAATGAATTTCACGCCACCGAGACAGCCTTAAAACAAAGATTCGACACAATATAATATCGCATATCGATACAGAGACATCGGGAAGTGCGGATCGACTTGGAGACGATTTCCCCAATATGTAAAGAACAAAGTTTACTTTCCAGTCCAATCGCTGTTGGATTGCAACTTTGTTTTGGCGAAATTTGTATCTGCAACAACCTCGAAAAAAAGAGGTGCAAGGCCGTTGCATTTCCGATGATTGTTTTCTACTTTTGTAGGAGACATATTGAATTACGGAAGTGTAACTTTATTCTCGTGTGACGAACGTAGGAAATTCCAAGCACAATAGAGAGAATAAGTGGCATTGCCCTCCCGTCGTATCTTCACGATACAGGCGCGGGGTTGTTGCTTATTTTATCTATTGGGTTTCCTACGACCTGTCGCACTAAAATAAGTCAGCAGCCCTGCGCTTTCTTTTTTAACTAATCACATCTGGGGGTTGGAGGTGTGCACCTAAAATATGGCGAACAAGTCTGCAACGCAAAAATTAGTGGTCTTGACGGGAGCAGGCATTAGTGCCGAAAGTGGTTTAGCTACATTTAGAGATACCAACGGATTGTGGAAACAATATGATGCAAAAAAGTTAGCGTCATTGGATGGATTCAAAGAAAATCCGCAGGCTGTTTTGGATTTTTATAATTATCGCAAAAACGAACTGTTAAACGTGAAACCCAATTATGCTCATTTACTTTTAGCAGAGTTGGAAAAATGGTATAAGGTTACAATCATAACCCAAAATGTAGATAACTTGCATGAACGCGCAGGAAGCACACATGTTATCCATCTGCACGGAGAACTTACCAAAGTAACTTCATCCAAAGACAAATTTAATCCACGTTACATAAAAGACTATCCTCTAAATATTCCTATCCGAATAGGAGACAAGGCAGAAGATGGTTCACAATTAAGACCATTCATAGTCTGGTTTGGCGAAACTGTCTATGCTATGGAAGTTGCGATTGATTGGATAATGGAAGCGGACATATTTGTTGTCATTGGTACATCTCTGACAGTATATCCTGCGGCCAATTTGGTTGAATATGTTCGTTCGGAAGCCATCAAATTCATTATCGATCCAACTGATTTATCAGATAAACTGCCTAATGGATTTTCGCATATACAAGATTATGCAACCTCTGGTGTAAAAAAGCTTGTAAATGAATTGGTTTTAAATAGAAAACTCTAAAATGCAACTTTTTCTATATTTATAAATAATATCATTTTTTTGAATGTCTTACTAACAGAAGTTTCAGCCCTGCGTTCTCTTTTTATTTACTCGTCGTGAGAGGTTGAACAACAAGTTTAGTGTATGTCCCAATATCATCACAGGCAAATGGTTAATGCGATTTTATCTGCCTTTATGGTTGTCCATCCGATAACCGCAAGACAGGGCTAAGATTGCATATTTCTTTACGATAAATATTAATCTAACCTTATAATAACAATGAAACGAATTATCCTCATTGCACTTTTATCCCTATTCTGCATTAGTTCCTATTCTCAAACGGAATGGGAAATGCAACCATGTACATTCAAGATAACACCGAATAATAGTCTGGACATATCGAATGTATCATCGAATGGAGCAACCCTGCATAATTGGATTGCTGAATCGAAAGATAATAAAAAACAGAACAGAATTACAGCACGGAATGGTATTCTGCCAATAAATATTCATCGGTTTTCTAATGATCCTGCCATACGCGTTTCGTTCAATATCCAAGATATTCACAACAATCCGTCAAATTACAAATATGCGGTTCAAAATGAAAATGGGAAGACCGAGTATACACGTGATATTTATTGGGGAATAACCGTGTACATGACTGGAACAGATGGTAAAGAGTACAATATGCAAACCATATTTTATAATAGTGGTGCAAGAGGTGGAAATTATGGGCTTGTAGATACATCTCAACCAAGTTCTCAATCTTTTTGCATGTTAGGATATACTCCACGAAGAGGAACCTTTAATGATGGCTATCAAAGCTGTAATGGATTGCCGTCGCGTGTGGAAATAACATTGCAAGAAGATAGAAGTTGTCTAATTGACTTTGACAACTATTCTCTTCCGCTCATGACCGTAGGCTCGGTTGTCGGAGTGAAACGCATTGAGTTCAATTTATATGCAGGCGCAAAAATACGAGTATATAATTTTAAAGTAGAAAGACAATCTATTTACGCAAGAGTTTCAAATTTTATTTCAGCTGGTGATAATAGTATGAACGAGGGAAGCTATCGTCAAGCGGCCTCGGAATACTCGAAAGCCATTGACAGAGGTTATAAAAACTACGACATCTATTTCAAACGAGCAAACGCCTATTTTGCAAGCGAGTTTTACAATAATGCGATTGACGACTGCACGAAAGCCATATCCTACAAATCCACAACGGATGCTTACCTATTACGAGGAAAAGCAAAGTTGCTGAAATCTGATGCTTCGGGTATTGACGATTTGAAGAAAGGCGGTTCGGAAGGGTTGGCCTTAATTCGAGAAATGGAACTGGATAAGGCCACAACGCCCAATACACCGTCATCTGGAAATGGAAAGCAATACATAGCAACAGGTAGCGGTTTCGTATTGACGTCTAATGGTGTGATTGTAACCAATTATCATGTAATTGATGGGGCAAAAGGAATAGATGTACTTGTTAATTGGAAAGGACAGGTTCATACGGTCAATGCAAAAGTTCTGATTTCAGATAAGACGAATGATATTAGCCTGCTGCAAATTGACGACAGCTCGTTTACCAAGTTCCCCGTGTTACCCTATGCCGTTAAAACCTCGATACAGGATGTAGGAACAAGTGTATTTGCTCTCGGTTACCCCATGTCAGATATTTTGGGAGAGGAGATAAAGGTTACTGATGGCATAATAAGTTCAAGAACAGGCTATCAAGGCGATATTGTAACTTATCAAATATCGGCACCAATACAATCTGGAAATAGCGGTGGCCCATTGTTCGATAAGCAGGGTAACATTGTAGGTATTACGAATGCGGGAGTTCCCGATGCTCAAAATGTAGGCTATGCCATTAAAACATCGTATCTGAAAAATCTGATCGACGTTGCACCAACAACTATTATGTTACCTGCCAATAATTCGATTGCGGGGTTACCCTTTACAGAAAAGATAAAACGATTGACACCATATGTTGTTTTAATTAAAATCTATTAACTCAAATAATATTGCAGATTTATGAAAAAGATGTTTTTGATACTTGCTCTTGTTATGGGGGCAACATATACAAACGCACAAGACGTTGTTGATCGTTGTCTGTCGGAATTGGAGCCTCTGGTTGCAAAAGCCAAATCGGTATGGCATGATGGAAATGCCTATTATGGAACGAGTTCAGAACGGGCGGAACGCTATGCGATTTATTCTTTGGAGGCTTGCGCTGTTGTTGATAAATACATTGATCTTATTGATGATGTAAACGAACAACTCGATTTACTCTGGGGACAAGTCGATATGTTGTCTGCTGTATTGGAAATCTATGAGGAGGACAAAATGGGGTTATCTGCCACGGAATATATCCAGCAAACGAACCGTAAAATTGCAACTCTGAAAAAACTGGCGGTTCTGTCTAAAAAAATCGAAAGCAAAGCGGATCGAGATTTGGAACTGTATAATATCAACGAAGCATTAGCCGAGCATTATTTTCATAAAGGGGCTTATAAAGAAGCCTCTGTCTATTACTCCTCGTGTATATCCAATTATACAAATCTCTTGTCGAGTGAATATGCATACGATGATGATATTCGCAAAGCAGGGCAGAAAGCCTATTATTGGATGGGATATACGGCCTATAAACAAGGTGATACAACCATAGCCAATCATTATTTCAATAAGGCAAGAAATATATTGAACGATAATTTGATTCAACCATACAAATAAAATTATGAAACTGGATGATATTCTTGAAAAATTGGTAACCATCGCGGGGATAATTTTTGTGGGATGGTATGCCTACAACCTTTTTTTTAAGAAAGATGACACGTCGATACAACCACTATCCTTGCAAAGCGAATATAGGGTCACCACTAACGATTATCAAAAGCAACAAGAGGTAAGCAAAAAGTCCAAAGAAGAATGTTTGCGAATCGTAGGCGATTATCTTCAAAGATACGGTCACAATGTCACTTATATTTATACGACCGACCCTTCGTTGAACAACTGGCAATATAATGTTAAAGGGACTATAACTAATTCAGACGGCACGACAAGACATTTTGGGGTATTGTACGATTATCCAACTAAAACTATACGAACATTTGATGTTGATTGACACAAGAGTATGAAACGCTATCTACTAACCGTCGCTTTCATCTTATCGGCTCTATTCATCAATGGACAGACAATAAACCATGATAACGCCCAGCAAATCTTGACGGACGTGTTGATGGCTCAAAAAGCCCTGCAAGGAGCTGTAATCTTCTCTGATATGAAAGGGAACGATATTGCATCGGCAGATTGCAGAATGACAAAACGAGGGCTGAAACCCTGCAAACAAGACTTTATGAATATTGTTGCGGAAAAGAGCAAACAATTCTCCTATGGCGATTGCCGAGCTGATTATGCAGAGTTGAAAGGTTTGGATGTGGCCGCCAAAGGTGCAACAGACAAGTCCGATAGAAAACGGCATTATTGGGGCAGTCTGACGGTATACTATCCTGCCGAGAATCCGCAATACAGAATCTTCGTAATCATGGAGCAGGATATGCGGAATGGTACTTACTATGGTGTCCCGCTTTGTACGCCTATTGTTGCAAGAATGATTGAAACCCTCAAAAACTAAAACCATGTCCCTCAATCCCACGCTTAAAAGCATACTTATAAGAACTGCCTACATTGTAGGGAGTTTACTCCTGTACCTGCTTCTGTTCAACCGTCCATTTCTGTTTTGGATGGAATGGGGCTATTATGGAACTGAATCCTATTGCAATCATTATACGCTCAGTGGTATTTGGCAATTTGCAATAGCGTTAACTATCATCTGGTTGAACATCCGTAAATTGGCAAAACCGATACGATTGAGCGTAATAGGGACATATCTGTTCTTTTTTGCTATAATCATCTTTTGGTATAAAGTAGAATCATTTCCGTTTTCGTTTGATTTCATTTCAGATGATAGCGGCTTTTCTTTCCATAGAGACAACTATCGAATATTAAGAATCTTCTATTGCCTCGGATTTATATTACTTACATCTATCCTGCCCGTATTTCTTAAATCGACAGACGCCTCGAAACTTGCCAAATTTGGTATAGTCTGGATTTGGACGGCCATTCTTATATTGGATTTTGCAGCAGCTATGCCTAATATCTATTTTACGGAGCAACAAGCTGATAAACTATATATGGGTTTCCGTAAAATGGGAACTGTATATAAATATGCTCCTATATATGCTGTGGGGACAGGCGATTATTTCAATGTGCTTATTCCGCAAGATTCGGTTTACACCTCTTCCGAACATTATCTGAAAGTTTACTATGAGCGTCATGGCGATTTATTGATTCAGCCCGAAACGCGAGATACGATATGGATAGAGAAAGGCGGGGTATGGGCGAATCCAAACCGTCAGACCATCGAAAACAACACAAGTTGCCAGATGCGTTGGCAATGGCAATACTATGCTTGGCATAAAATCAAGGGATTGTTTTGCAAAGAAGAAAACAATTAGGCAATGAAACACGACATAATCATACTGCTTGGGATTTTGCTGATTGGATGTCAAAGCCAGTCCCAGCAATCGGATTCTGAATCTGATGATTTGCTCTATGAGCAATATTGGCAGTTCCAAGAATCTATGTTGTTTGGGATTGGAGATGAAGATACTGCAATCGAAAGTCTTTTTAAGTCGGCAGAAGCAGGTTATGCAGAATCACAGAGCCAATTAGGGGGTTGCTATGCCTATCGTCCCGACTTAATTAAACGAGAGGGGGCAGACATTGATTCTGCTGTTATTTGGTGGTTAAGGGCGGCGGAACAGGATGAATGGATGGCCCAACGGGATTTAGCATACTATTATGCCGATATTCAAGATTGGAAGCAAGCGGAATTTTGGCTGAAACGAGCCAAGAAGAACGGATATAAAGATAAGGAGTTGCAAAAACAGATTCGACGAAACTTGTAACCATCCGTGACAAGGTTTATAAAAGGGTCTATAAATATATACTTTCAGAAAAGTTTGTTACCGAGATACGACACGACATGGGATTAAAGACTTTCATAAAACGACGATTTACAAAAGAAGAGGAAATATATTACAAATTGAATGATTTGCAACGCTTTGTAAAGATACAAGAGAGAGATTATCAACGTGCCTTATCCGAAATTCGACAAGGTCTAAAACAATCACATTGGATTTGGTTTATATTTCCGCAAATGCGAGGTTTGGGACATAGTGCCTATTCCGACTATTACGGCATAGCAAACTATCACGAAGCCAAAAATTATTTAGATCACCCCATTTTAGGGGCACGGTTGCGTAAAGTAACTGAGGCATTATTATCTGTTTATGGGAAAACAGCGGTAGAGATTTTTGGTAAACTCGATGCAATGAAAGTCCGCTCTTCAATGACGCTTTTCGATGCCGTTTGTCCTAATGATATATTCCGTCGTGTTTTGGAGAAATACTATGACAATATATTTGATGCAAAAATATTGGGGATGCTTGGAATAGGGCAAATAGGATATGGAAGTAAAGGTGGAATCATTGGAGCTATCATAGGCGATATTGTCGGCTCTCGGTTTGAGTGGAATAACCATAAATCAATGGACTTTACTTTATTTACGTCTGCTAACAAATTTACAGATGATACGGTAATGACTATTGCTATTGCTGATTGGTTATTACATGAAAAATCATTAGTCGATGCAATGAAAGATTGGGCAGCAAAATATCCGAATCGTGGTTATGGAAGCAAGTTTTGGCAATGGCTGTTTATATGGAAAAATAAAGAGGCTTACAATAGCTATGGCAACGGTAGCGCAATGAGGGTCAGTCCTTGTGGATATTTTGCACAAACACTCGATGAAGCGTTGGATTTAGCAAAGCAATCGGCAGAATTGACACACAATCATCCCGAAGGAATCAAAGGAGCACAAGCTATCGCCGCATCTGTTTTCTTGGCACGTCAACAAATAGCCAAAACGGAAATACGAGATTATATCGAATCTACTTTCGATTATAACTTACATCGAACCTGCGATGAAATACGACCGATTTATGAGTTTAATATGACGTGCCAAGGTTCATGTCCCGAAGCGATAATCGCCTTTTTGGAGAGCACTGATTACGAATCTGCAATTCGTCTTGCGATTTCTCTGGGAGGAGATAGCGATACAATCGCATGTATGACAGGAGGCATAGCTGCTGCTTATTATGAAGTTCCCAATGAGATAGTCTGCAAAGCCAAAGAATATTTACCTAATGATATGCTGGCGATTATAGATGAGTTTGATAATTATTCTCGATAATACAATGAAAACCTACTTACTCCCCATATTTGCCTTACTGATTGTGTCGTGTGGAGATTCCCGACCAGAACTGACCTATGATGAAATGCTGAATGATGTCGTTCTGAATTTTAACATTGGAACAGTAGGCGGCGATAGTGTGCTGAAAAACTTTGTAAAGAAAGCGCAGGCAGATTCAGTCGCTCGGCAATATTCCAATCCTACAATGAAAGAGGAAATGATGTTCACTCTAATCTCTGATTATATAGATGCAGGACAAGTAGACAATGCACAGCACTTATACGATAATATGCTGAAATATGCAGAACAAGAGTATGGAAAGGTCAGCCAAATGACAGCAACGACCTATAAGGAAAAAGCGCATTTATACGAACGTGTAGGCGATTTGGAGAATGCTATTCAGATGATGCAAAAGTCCGCAGAGGTGTTTAAGAATTTGCCCAAGAATGACATCAATTATTATAAGGATGCAGAGGAGTTTATAAGAAGATGTGAAGAACAGAAATCTAAACAGGCCGCAAATAATATAATTTCATTCTTCTATGAACAGCCGATTAATAAATATACCGTATCTGGAATAGCGAATGAAAATTCAGAATTTAAATGTTATGATTTAATATTGACTTTTCACCATATTGATACGGGCCAAGAATTTTCAGTATATGGAGGCCGAACATCTTGGGGCATGAAATTAGATGATAACTTGGCCTATCCTGATAATAAAGACGGCGATGTTATTAAATCTCCCGAATACGATATTCCGTTCTTCTTTGCTGATTTGGATTTTGACGGAAAAGATGAACTAATAACCGATCTTTCTCCTTATGGCGGCAGTCAGCGGAATGTCGGCGCATTTACCTCTATTTATAAAATCAAGAACGGGAATGCCATAGATGCAACCGATTATTTTACAAATAAATCTGAAATATTTAAGTCCATAGACCAATATTATTTCTTTGTAAATAATGCCCGTAAAGAAATCATTTTATATGCAGATGGCGGAGCATATAGTTTTGGTTGGGAAATTTATAAATTCAATAATGGCGAATATATATACGATAGATATATACATTGCGACCAGAATATAAATTCGAGTGGTTATACAGTTATAGTCTTATCTCCGCAAGGACAACCTATAAAATCATTTACGGTTAGCGAAGATAAATTTAACAGAGATAAGTGGAATTATTAAGATGAAAAACTACCTACTCCCCATATTCGCCTTACTGATTGTAGGGTGTGGAAATAGAACACAACCAAACAATGATAGGCTTCAACGCAATCTATCTTCAAAAGAAATTGCCGATTCTTTAATGGTGTGTGCATATAACCGTTTGCCAATAATAGAAACAATGTGGGATATGTACAGTTTTAAGGATGCTTTTGTCAAGGCAAGAAATGAAGCAGGGGCATATGCTTCGATGCAATGGCGTGGGCTAATTTATGGGACATTTCTACAAAAAGAGTGGCTACAATTACGGCATAAGCAGAGGAAAGCAATACAAATAGCCATAAATCGAGGTTTCGCTCGGAATTTAGTAAAAGCATATTTTCTTCGATTCGGGCAAATAACATATTTTCATGAACGCTATCATTTAGAGGAAAATACTCCTGCTGTTACATATTGTATGCACATTTTTTCTGAAAAGCAAGACAAACAAACTTCCGATCGCCATTATTCCATAACTTATACTGTTGATCTCAAACTGCAAAGATTTAAGTTCCTTTCAAGGCTTCACGAATGTAATCCTATTCCTGAACCACACAGAGGTGATGGAGAAAGAGGGCATTCGTATTGGATTAATTGCAATTCACCTCACACAGGCTTTAATGATTTGACTGATATTGCAACATTAACAGTACATCTGTACAAATGGATAAATTACAAAACAGCCATAGATAATTCAATAGAAGATTCAATGTGCAGTTATTAATGCAGTTCAATGTCATATCCTCGGCCAAACGGTCGAGGATTTTAATGTAGAAACAAAAGCAACACAACATTCTTAAAAGGAGAGGGCAGGGAGGAGGGGAAAATTTTCCAGCGCGTTTTTCTCAACAAGTTACGAGGACAGACTTTGCAAAGGGGTCTTAAATATACCCCCTTTGCAAGGTTTGTCCTCTTTCATTTTTCATTCCATATAATTCTCTATTAATAAATCATTTAATCATTAACCTGCAAGCGATTGCGGGTAGCGATTGTTGGACACAATGTTGGACACCATGCTGAAATTTCCTTTTCGTGCTTCTGCTAACTGCTGATTTTTAAGGCGATCGCTGTTGTAGCTCAGTGGTAGAGCACTTCCTTGGTAAGGAA
>ENA-UOJJ01002748-UOJJ01002748.1-human-gut-metagenome-genome-assembly--contig:-CS66-NODE-2748-length-20720-cov-5.446455_pt1 | contig 20720 bp, 19 predicted proteins | sample MGYA00242343_ERZ723890 | MGnify/ENA metagenome assembly ERZ723890
GGCTCCCTCTTTCCTTACCCACACCCGTACCCCGCTGGGGTGTTGGACAAACTCGTAAAACTACCTGAACATTGTATATCCTGTCGATGCAGGGACGCTTAACGCTACATGTCCGCAGGTTAGTACATATATCTAAGGTTAGTGGCGTTTTTTTGAAAGGTCAATGTTAGTGCAGTTGAACCGATATACTCACGAATTTATTAACCGCCTCAAAGCACAAAAATTGTCGCGTTTAAGTTCGTTATAAAACAAGCCTTTCCGCTATAATATTAAAAAGCAATAGAATTTTATTATTCCTAGCATCTTTCCGCCATATACATTCCAAGCTCGGCAAACACGGGCGGTATATCATAGACTGTCCTGCCGTCCTGTTCGCACATTGTGCATTCGCCCGGAGTTGCGGGAGAATGCATATCCCATGCGGTGACGAGGTTGTCAGTCTTATTTATGCTGTGTTTTTCAAAAAATCCGTCATAAAGGGTACTTTGCTCATCGTTATGGTACAGATTGACGATATTGTACTTGCATATCATCATTTCATCGTTTGTTATATGAGAGCCGACACCGAACTGCGATATTCCGTCATCGAGAAGTATTTTTCCGACAATATCCAGCACATCTCTTATCATAGCGGAGGTGCAATCGTCAAGATAATAAATATCCTTGTGGAAAGCGATGATGTTCCCGTTTTCGTCCTTAGGCTCGGCGGTTTGGGGAGTGGGAAGCTCCAGAATAAAGAACAGCCTCTCGTTTTCGTGCAGTTTTATGAAATCCTCAAGCAAGGGCAGAGTTTTTTGTGCCGATACGTTTGCGGTGAAGATTTTTCCGTCCGTTTTATAACCTTCGCTGAGCTTATCGGCAAAGGAAATCGAAAAACCTTTTCTCATAGTAAGCATAATTTATACCTCTTATTTTCTTCCTGCCAAATACATTACAACCGTCATCGCAAGCCCGAACGCAAGTCCAGATGCTCCGAACGCACAGAGCCACTTACTGTCAACTATCACTTGTAACGCCTCGACGGCGCTGCTCCCGACAAACATTTCAAACAGGAACAAAACAATCATCATACCGAGCGCCAAGAAAACGCCGAATAACAGACCCATCAGCATTCCGAAAGGAAGGAACGACAGAAAATTCTTATCAAAGTCTGCCACTTCACATTCCTTTCGTGTAAGCTTTTTCAGCTCTGCTCTCTTTACAGCTATTGCGGCGGCTTGTGAAATATCCTCGTTTCCTGCGCAGCACGAAAAACTGTTTGAAATATGATAACCGCCATTGCGGAACATACTTGAATAAATATCAGCATTACTATAGTCAAAGCCGTCTTTCATCACAATAGTTCCGCTCCTGAATATGATTATCAGCTCTCCGTCGGCACACATTTCATCGCAGTGTACCATATAAAGGACATTTTTCTCACAACCGACCAAATACGCCTTATCATGACTTTGAGTCAGATGCACACCTTTAAGCTCACCTGTTTTTCTGAAATCGGGATAAACACCCTCATAGCCTGCTTTATAAAGCGTATCGGTGATATTTTTTCTTATCCGAATGTTTTCGGGTTCAAGTCCGATTATTTCCGATATGGTGGGATAATCCTTGCAAAGCCCCCAAAAAATCATATACAGTTCACGCCAGAGCGGTTCATATTTCACATCATCAAGACCACTGAAACGTTTATTTGAAATTCCTGTTTTAGCACGTCTGACATTCTTTAAGATGATTGCGGTAAACTCATTCAAGCCATACTTTTCGGCATAAGCTGTAAGAACCGGTAATTCAGGTTTCGCTTTAGAGCTGTCTGTAATTTCCATAAGTTCAAGTACAAGCGGCAGGTAATTACGCTCAGCTTCGCTGATAAAAGTTTCATCAAAGCTGTATCTGTCATATATATTAGCCGCCATACAAACTACTATATCCCATACGCCATCGGAGTTATATGTTTTCCTGCACGGCATCATTTCCGCATTTGCCCGATCAAACTTCAGTTCAAAATCTTCTTTACCTCGTTCTTCGCTCCATACCGAGAAATGAATCACATTTTCATTTTCATCAATGCACATCTCATAGACAAGCACATAGCTGTCTTCAGGCATTGTATATTCGGTTTTAACTTTGTCAAGGCAAACCTTTAAAATGAAACCTTCCATATCAAAGAGAACAACCGCATTTTTTTCTTCCGTTCCGGTCAGATATATATTGCAATAGAATAACGAATCGTCATTGAATTTGCTGAATATTTTTTGTGTGAGCTTATCAATATTATTCATAACTGCCTCCCGTATTATTTTGTACTTACATTTTACCATAACTGCGCCGGCAGTGCAACCACAAACGCAAAAACACCGCAGTGGAAACACTGCGGTGAATGTTAATGTGGGAAGCTCCTGAATAAAGAACAGCCTCTCGTTTTTGCCATATTAACCTGCTTACTTCTTCTTTATAACCGTTCCCTGTCTTGTTTCCTCAACGGTGTAGCCCATTGCGGTTATCTTATCTCTAAGCTCATCGGCAAGTGCGAAGTTCTTATCCTTTCGTGCCTGCTTTCTCTGCTCAGCAAGCTCAAGAATTTCGGCAGGAAGCTCATCATTTGTATCGGCAGGCTTTTCGTTTACCGCCTTTGCCTTTTCGATAAGCGACAGTGAAAGCACCTTGTCGAAGTCAGCGATAAGCGCAAGCTTTGTTGCGGGTGTGGCGTCAGCCTTTAATACATCATACAGCGCAGTGATTGCAAGCGATGTGTTTATATCGTTGTCCATAGCGGCGGTGAAGCCCTCACGGAGCTTATCGTAAACCGCCTTGTCAACCTCGCCCTGCTCCGCCTTTAAAAGCTGTGCTATCTTAGCGACCAGCTTTTCGTATGCGCCCTTTGCATTATCAAGATTCTCGTAAGTGAATACGAGCGACTTTCTGTAGTGTGACAGCAGGCAGAAGAAACGGTATATCACGGGGTCGTAGCCCTTGCTCTCAAGCAGGGATACCGTAAGGAATTCGCCCTTTGATTTGCTCATCTTGCCGCTGTTTGTATTAAGGTGGTGAACATGGAACCAGTAGTTGCACCACTTATGACCGAGCTAAGCCTCACTCTGTGCGAGCTCGTTTGTGTGGTGGGGGAATGCGTTGTCGATGCCGCCGCAGTGAATGTCAAGATATTCACCGAGATGCTTCATGCTTATGCAGCTGCACTCGATATGCCAGCCGGGGTAGCCTACTCCCCACGGGCTGTCCCACTTGAGTTCCTGATCGTCAAACTTTGACTTTGTGAACCACAGAACGAAGTCTGCCTTGTTTCTCTTGTTGCCGTCCTCCTCAACGCCTTCACGGACACCAACCGCAAGGTCTTCCTCCTTGAAATCGTTGAAAACATAATACTTTTCGAGTTTAGATGTATCAAAATAGATATTTCCGCCTGCTTCGTAAGCGTAGCCCTTTTCGATAAGGGAAGAAATTACCTTGATGAAATCTGCGATACAATGTGTTGCAGGCTCTACAACGTCGGGACGCTTGATGTTCAGCTTCGTGCAGTCCTCGAAGAAAGCGTCTGTGTAATACTTCGCTATCTCCATAACTGTCTTATGCTCACGCTTTGCGCCCTTCAGCATCTTATCATCGCCCGTGTCGCCGTCGCTTGTCAGATGTCCTACATCGGTAATGTTCATTACACGCTTTACATCATAGCCGACATAGCGCAGGTACTTTTCAAGCACATCCTCCATAATGTAGCTGCGCAGATTTCCTATGTGTGCAAAGTGGTACACGGTAGGTCCGCAGGTGTACATATTTACCTTGCCCTCGACATTCGGCACGAATTCTTCCTTTTTGTGTGACAGTGAATTATATAACTGCATTTTCTTATCCTCGCTTTTATTTAATATTGTTTTCTTTAAGTTCTTCTCTGAGCAGATCTATCTCGCTCTGCATTGTTTCAAGCCTGCTCTGCAAGGCACATATCTGCTGTGCCACAGGGTCGGGAATGTGTATCTGGTCAAGGTCGCAGGCATTTACCCTCTGACCGTCACGGCGGACTATCCTTGCAGGAACGCCGACCGCAGTTGAGTTAGGCGGTACCTCCGACAGCACAACGGCATTTGCGGCTATCTTTGCGTTATCGCCCACCTTGAAAGGACCGAGAACCCTTGCTCCCGAGCCTACCATTACATTGTTGCCGAGCGTGGGGTGACGTTTACCGGTATCTTTACCCGTACCGCCGAGCGTTACGTTCTGATAAAGCGTGCAGTAATCGCCTATCTCGGTAGTTTCACCTATTACAACGCCGCTTCCGTGGTCGATGAACAAGCCCTTTCCTATCGTTGCGCCTGGGTGTATCTCTATACCCGTTTTTCGCAAAGCACGCTGTGATATCCACCTTGCAATGAAATAATGCTTTTTAAGATACCATTTATGCGCCCTGCGATATGCCCTTACAGCCTTGAAGCTGGGATACAGGAAAAACACCTCGAGATCGCTCTTTACGGCAGGATCTCGTTCTCTGACCGATTTTATATCCGCTTTAATTTTATCGAACATATGTTTCCTACCCTTCTCCGAAAATAAAAACGCCCTCGTCTGCATAACAGACGAAGGCGATATTTCTATCACGGTTCCACTTCGCTTCGGAGCTTACACTCCCTTTATGTCTTTAACGCAGACTACACGGGCAGAGATACTGATAAGTCTAACGTTCCCTCTGCCGACCCGGATAAATAATCCATACAGCCGCACTTCACCGTAAATCAGTCTGCCGTCTTTCACCTTACACGGCTCTCTGTGAAACTTTTTACCGGTTACTCTTGCTATACACGGTCTTTGCACTTATGCTTCATTATATGTTTAGTGTATCATAAATGCAACGCTGTGTCAAGCGAAAAATCAAATATGCCGTTACTCTGAAATATTCTTTGCAATCGGCAGTCTTACGCAGACAAGAGTGCCTTTGCCAAGCTCGCTGTCAAGCGTCACCGTACCGCCGTAGCAGTTGACGATATGCTTTACTATGGAAAGACCGAGTCCGGTACTGCCCTCTTTGGTGCTTCTGCCCTTATCCACTCTGTAGAAACGCTCAAACACACGGTTAAGTGACTCCTTAGGGATGCCTATGCCGTTATCCCTTACATAGATACAGCCTGTCCCGCCGACATCGTGAAGCGTTATCTCAACCCTGCCGCCGTCCTTGTTGTACTTTATGGCGTTGCTGACTATGTTTTCGACAAGCTCGTATATGTGCTTGTATGCGGCACGGACGGTAAAGCTGTCGCCTGACAGTTCTATCGTGACATTCTTTGCGCAAGCCGCAGGCTCCAGACATTCCTTTACCGCTGTGCATATCTCGGACAGCTTACAGTCGGTCACTTCCTCGGCTGTGGTCTTATTTTCAAGGGAGGATATTTCAAGAATGTCGCTGATGATTGTTGACATTCTCTTGGCTTCGGTAAGAATTTTTCCGATGTAATAATCCTTCTTATCCTTAGGCACAAGTCCGTTTTCAAGAAGCTCGGCAAAGCCCGAAATTGCCGTCAACGGCGTTTTCAGCTCGTGACCGGCATTTGCGAAGAAGTCGGCTTTGAGCTGTTCGGACATACGCTTGTCGGTAACGTCACGGATAACCATAAGTCCGCCGTGCATTGCATCTATTCCGCTCTTGGATACGGGGAATACCTGCACGAGCAAAATTCTTCCGTCAACGGTGCTTTCTATAGTTACCGTCCTGTCTTCGTTTGCCGCTTTTTCCGCTCCGCTGATTATCTCGGGCTTTCTTGCAAGCTCGGGTACGGTCAAGGCGCCGCTTTCCTCAGAAGCACCGAGCAGCTTAAGACCTGCACGGTTTATCGAAATTACCGAAAGATCGTTATCGTAAAGAATTACACCGTCCTGAAGGCTTTCAAGTATGAAGCGTTCCTTTTCACGCTCGTTTTCAAGCGTCTTCATATTATCCTGTATGCTTTTACGCATAAAATTGAACATTGTGACAAATTCATCAAGCTCGGGGTATTTGTGCGAGGGTATCTCGTCAAGCTCCGCAGAGATTTTTTCGTCACCGACATATTTCATACCGCTCATAGCCTTTGATATGCTGTTTATCGGCTTCATTATCTGGCGGGCGACACTGCTCACCGCTATAAGCCCTGCTATTATGCCTATTGCGGCGGCTATCAGCATAGGCGCCATGAACATTGACGCAAAATCCATATAGCTGTTTATATTGTAGCTTATTCTGATTATATCGTCGTCCTTAACCTTCATAGCGGCATAAATCTGATTTTTGCCGAGCGTCTTTGAATATCTTACGGCTACTCCGCTTCCTGTAAGCTCTGCCTGCTTTATCTCCTCACGGGTGCTGTGGTTATCGTCCGGCTCACCGTCGATATAGGTGTCTACAAATACAGTTCCGTCCTTATTGATAAAGCTCACTCTGGCGTTGCCGACAAGTGAGCTTAATCTGTTCGCAAGGTCATAGTCGTGGTCGGTTTCGTCCTCATATATCACACGGATAAGTCCGAGGGAAGTCAGCATATCGCTTTTTCTGACGTTCTGCTCCGTGCTTGAAAGAAGTGCGGTAGCAGATACAACGCACACCGACATAACTATCGCAATTACTATAAGAAAACGTACTATAAGCGCTTTTTTCATCTGTACGTCCTCCTGTTATTCTCCTATAAATCTGTAGCCTACTCCTCTTACCGTTTTGATAAGATGAGCATTCTCGGCATCATCGCTGAGTTTTTTTCTGAGCGTTCCTATGTGCATATCGAGCGTTCTTGTTTCACCGACAAAATCTATGCCCCACACTTTCGTGAGAAGCTCCTCACGGCTGACTACTCTTGCCCTGTTCTTAAGAAGATACAACAGAAGCTCGTATTCCTTCAGCGTAAGCTCTATCGGTCTGCCGTCACGGCTCACCTCTCTGAGAGATGTGTTTACCGTTATGCCGCCTGCAGTAATCTTATCGGAAGCGCTGTCTGACGTGCTTCTGCCGGAACGCCTTAAAAGCGCCTTTATTCTTTCGGCAAGCTCCATAATGCCGAACGGCTTTGTGAGATAATCGTCTGCGCCGTTTTCAAGTCCGAACACCTTGTCTATCTCGGCCGATTTTGCTGTCAGCATAAGTATCGGCGTATTCTTTGTCTGCTCGTTTTCACGAAGAATCTTCACTGCCTGCACACCGTCCATACCCGGCAGCATTATGTCGAACAGGAATATATCCGGCACCTGCTTTTCGGCTGCGGCAAGGCAATCCTCCGCACTGACAAAGCTCTCCACCTCGTATGAATAAGCCGAAAGAGCTACCGCCACAAGCTCTCTTATACTGTCGTCGTCCTCTGTAATATAGATACGTTCAGCCATTATATCAGCCTCCAAAGTTTATATAATACGGGTATTCTTGTATTCTCCCGTCTTGAAGAATTCCACCCACTCGCAGATATTCACCGCATGGTCGGCTATTCTTTCAAGATATTTTACTATCATAAGGGCATCGACCGCAACATCGCCGCTGCAATGCTCGCTCTTTATAAGCTCTACTATGCGGTTTCTTATAGAAACGAACAGCTCGTCAACCTCATCGTCAGCCTTTATCGTTTCATTCGCAAGCTCCATATCGGTTGTTACGAATGAATCTATAGAGTGCGAAACCATTATTATTACCTTTTCACTCATAGTCTGAATCTCTTTTACTATGTGCATGATAGCGGATACGTCTGCGGTAAGGCTGATCTCTGCAATATCTGCGGCATTGTCGGCTATACGCTCCATATCAGTTACCATTTTGAGCGCCGCAGAAACCTTACGAAGATCTCTTGCGACAGGCTGTTCACGAAGTATTATAGACAGACACTGGCTCTCGATGTTCTTTTCTTCCTCATCTACCGCTCTGTCGCCGTCTACTACCTTTTTCGCAAGAACGGCATCGCTGTCACGCAGTGCTGTGATAGCTGAAGCTATTGCCTCCTCTATCATTCCACCCATACGGATAAGATCGTTATTCAGCTTGCCGAGCTTATGTTCAAATGTTTCTCTCATTTCTGTTTGCCCTTTCTAATATAATATCACACATAACGTATAAAATCAACCGAAACGTCCTGTGATATAATCTTCCGTCCGCTTATCAACGGGACGTGAGAACAGTTCTTCTGTCGGTGCGTACTCGACCATTTCTCCTACAAGGAAGAATGCCGTGTAGTCCGAAATTCTTGTTGCCTGCTGCATATTGTGAGTTACAATAGCTACCGTGTACTTTTCCTTGAGCGTGTTCATAAGCTCCTCGATTTTAAGCGTTGATACAGGGTCGAGCGCCGATGTAGGCTCATCCATAAGGATGACCTCAGGCTGAACGGCGATCGCTCTTGCGATACAGATCCTCTGCTGCTGACCGCCCGAAAGGCTGAGTGCGGATTTATGAAGTCTGTCCTTTACCTCGTCAAAAACAGCCGCACCGATAAGGCTCTCCTCGACTATCCTGTCAAGCTTTGCCTTGCTCTTTATACCGTGTACTCTCGGTCCGTATGCTATGTTATCGTAAATGCTCATCGGGAAGGGGTTGGGCTTCTGGAACACCATTCCTATCCTGCGGCGCAGTACGTTAGTATCAACGCCGTCAGCGTAGATGTCCTCGCCGTCAAGCAGGAACCGGCCTGTTATCTTACAATCCGGTATCAGATCGTTCATACGGTTAAGGCTTTTCAGATATGTGGATTTGCCGCAGCCTGAAGGACCGATGAAGGCGGTTATCTTATTTGTCTTTATATCAAGGTTTATGTCCTTGAGAGCGTGATTTTCTCCGTAATATAGATTCACATTTCTTGTACAGAGCTTCACATCGCTCTGAGGTACGATTATATCTGACATTGTTTATCCTCTTTTCTTTTCACGGCATTATACCGAGCGTTTCTTTCTTATTCTGTAAGCAACCAGCTTTGCGCCTCTGTTGATTATAAGCACTGTTACAAGCAGTACAAGCGCCGTAGAGAATGCGTACTTCATTTCGGCACCGCCACGCTGTGCGTACTGGTAAAGCTGAACAGTGAGCGAGCCGCCCTGATTCATCACCTTGCCGAAAATATCGCCGAGCGAATTTATACCTACCTCAGCGGCAATACCTGCTGTGAAGATAAGCGCCGCAGACTCGCCTACTATTCTGCCTATGTACAGGATTACCGAGGTCAGTATACCGTCTATACAGCTTGGAAGAACAACGGTCCTTATAGTATGCCACTTAGGTGCGCCAAGTCCGACAGCACCCTCTCTGTAGCCCATAGGAACGGTCTTTATCGCTTCCTGCGTGGTACGGATTATGGTGGGCAGTACCATTATTGACAATGTCAGCGCACCTGTAAGCAGTGAGTAGTTTACCTTGAAGATATTGTAGAAGAACACACTGCCGAAAAGTCCGTATATGATTGAAGGGATACCTGCAAGCGTTTCGGTAGTGAATTCGATTATTCTTGTAAGTCTGCCCTGCTTTGCGTATTCGGTAAGATATATTGCCGCACCTACGCCGACAGGTGTTGCGATGATAAGCGTAATCACTACAAGATAAAGCGTATTGATTATATTGCCGAGTACGCCGTAGTTTTCATAAGGATATGAGAACGCCGGAGTTGTAAGGAAGTTCAGGCTCATTCCCTCTGTGCCTTTTACGGCTATGTATATAATCATACCGAGCGTCAGCGCAACGACTATGCCGGACGAAAGAAAAATCAGAGCCTTCAGCACTATGTCGCTTACTCTTCTGCGCTTTTTAGTAAGAGAATTTGTAACTGCTTTTGCCATAATCTATCACGCCTTTCCTGCGGTCTTTGCCGCTTTTTCCTTTTTGCCGCCCTTTTTGAGAATGCCGTTGAGTATCAGATTTATTATCATAATGAACACGAACAGCACAAGTCCTATCGCAAAGAGCGCCTCTCTGTGAAGTCCGCTTGAATACGGGAATTCGGCAACGATACCTGTTGTGAGGAATTTTACCGATGAGAACAGCTCCGGCATATTTGCGCTGTTGCCTGCAACAAGGATGATAGCCATAGCCTCACCTATTGCTCTGCCGACACCGAGAACGACACTGGACGCAATACCCGACTTTGCGGCGGGGATAACTACCTTGAAGATAGTCTGTATCTTGGTTGCTCCCAGTCCGTAGCTTGCCTCTCTGTATTCGGACGGGACAGCGGATATTGCGTTCTCCGAAATGTTTATGATAGTGGGAAGTATCATTATAGCAAGTACGATTATGGCACTTGCAAGGTTTGCGCCGCCTGTGAACTGATGCTCGGGATCATTTGCGTAAATGACCTCCTCAAGTGCGTACATAAGCGGCTTTACAAGATTTGCGCCGAGCAAACCGTATATAACCGACGGGATACCCGCAAGAAGCTCGACCGCAGGCTTTACTACGTTCTTCATAGCCTTAGGCGCAAGCTCGGACAGAAACACCGCTGTGAGAAGTCCTATCGGAACACCGATCACTATTGCGCCGAGAGTACCGAATACCGATGTGAGAATCAGCGGAAGGATACCGAACTGTTCTTTCTTTGCGTACCAAGTATCACCGAACAGGAAATCGGTTAAGCCGATTTTTCCGATAGCGGGAGCACCCGATATTATCATATAAATTGTTATCATCAGGACGCACGCTACCGCTGTGATCCCACATACGGTAAATATGTACTTCATTACACGTTCTGTAACGTTTGTGAATCCCGATTTTTTACTTCTTATAGCAGATCTCTGCTTTCCGACCGAGCCTACCGCAACTGCTGCGCCGCTTGTCTTTTCCAAGTAAACCATCCTTTCAGGGCTATACATACTTATACAGCAAATTCCGGTAACGGATTGCTACCGGAAAAGTGCTTACTGTATAGGAATTATCGACTTGTTTTTTACTTTACGGGAACTGCACCCTGTGCAAGTACGAGTGCCTGACCTTCTTCTGAGAGAATGAAGTCAAGGTAAGCCTTAACGAGCTTGTTATCGGAACCCTTGAGTGTTGCACAGATGAAGGGTCTCTGTACTTCGTAAGCGCCGCTCTTTACGTTTTCTTCTGTAGCTTCAATACCACCAATCTTAAGTGCCTTTACTGTTTCGTCAACGTTTGCAAGTGAAGCGTAACCGATAGCGCCGTCTGTTGTTGCTACTGCGTTGATAACTGAACCTGTAGACTCAAGTTCCTGTGCGTACTTCGGTTCCTTGTCGCCCATTACGATAGACTCGAAACCGTCTCTTGTACCTGAACCGTCCTCACGGCCGATAACTACGATTGACTTATCATCGCCGCCAAGTTCCTTCCAGTTTGTGATCTCGCCTGAGTAAACCTTAGCGAGATCCTCAAGTGTGATGTCTTCAAGCTTGTTTGCGGGGTTTACTACGAGAGCGATACCGTCAAGTCCTACTACTGTAGCGTCGAGCTTTTCAGCTTCTTCGTCCTTGAGCTTTCTTGACGAGTTACCGATGTCGCACTTGCCCTCTGAGGCTTCCTGGATACCTGTACCCGAACCTGTGAGGTTTAAGTTAACTGTTACGCCCTTGTTCTTTTCCATAAATGCGCCGTTAACAGCCTTGATAACCTTTTCCATTGATGTAGAGCCGTTCATTGACAGTGTGCCGCTGAGCTCCTCTGCAGCTGTAGATGATGCTTCGCTTGCAGATGTGCCTGCTGCGGAAGATGTGCCTGCTACGCTGCTTGTTGCTGTTCCTGAACAGCCTGTTGCTGCAGCAACTATTGCTGCGCCTGCGATAAGTGATATTAACTTCTTGTTCATGTTGTTTCCTTTCTTAAGGGTGATACCCCTCGGAGTTTTCCTGATACTCCATAATATTTATGTACATTTTTATCTGCCGTTCGGTTTCCCTCCCGACTACATTTCATATTATAGTCACAACGGGCTTTACATTAAAGCAAGGAATGGTATAAAGTAGGTAAAGTTTTTGTAAAGCCGCATATTCCGCACAGCAAAGCCAAACTATACACCGACTTTACATTTTTGCCGTGCAACTTTACATTCGATTTTTAACGCTTTACAGTTTTCAGCCGTCACTCAGAATAGCTTTATATCTTGATTTGACGGTTAATTTATGGTAGAATAATATCAAAAGTCACACGAAAGAAGGTATAATATGCCACACTCATCGGGCGGAGGCTCTCACGGGGGCGGAAGCCACCACTCCTCCTCATCGCACAGCTCGTCACACCGTTCATCATCGGGAGGAAGCTCAAGCAGAATAAGAACCAGCCGCACATATTTTCCCGGTGCAAGAAGATTCGTCTACTACAGAAACGGCGTTCCGAACTACGTCTACTCGGACACCGACCTTTCAAAAGGTCCGAGCAAGCTGAGATTTTTAATGCTCATATTATATGTACCGTTTGTTCTGGCGGCGTTCTTGATGATATCTACGTCTTTCGGCATACCAGAAAAGCTGAAGGTTGATTATAACTCGCAGATAGTTATACAGGACGACGCTAACGTACTCGGAGATACAACGAAGCTCGGCGACGCACTTGAGGATTTCTTCAACACAACGGGTATTTCTCCTGCGGTAATGACTGTGTACAACTCCGACTGGGAGGATAACTATACCGACCTTGAGAAGTACGCTTATGAGCTTTATGTAAACCGGTTCTATGACGAAAAGCACTGGCTGATAGTGTATTCTCAGCCGAAAGATCCCGATGACGAATTCAACAACTGGTACTGGGAGGGTATGCAGGGCGATGATACCGACAGTATCATTACTTCATCCGTAGCATACGATTTTACAAACGATCTGCACAAGAGGCTGCTTGTCGAGGGAACAAAGGTAAATGACGCTATCACCGACAGCTTTAACGCACTTACTCCTACTGTAATGAAATTCAGATTTGATGGTGAAACCTTCGGAATAGGAATCTTTATGCTCCTGTTCGTCTGCATACACGCATTCTTTATGGTATTCTTCCGACCTAACGCAAATAAATACAAGGGAGCAAAGGAAGTACCTCTCGACGGCTACTATACTCCTCCTCAGCAGACTGCACCGCAGCCGCAATCTGTTGTAATGAAACAGGCTTCCTGCGAATACTGCGGAGGCGTCTACACCATAGGCAGCTGCAACGCCTGCCCTCACTGCGGCGCACCTATTCAGCCGCAGGATTACACTGTTCCCGTACATAACGGCACGAGTACAGCAAGCACAACAGATACAACAAACACAAACACGCATTAACAATCATTGAGGTATAATATGAACGGCTCAAGGATAACCGATTCGCCTTTAGGCGCTGTACTGCTTATAATCGGCTCGGTCGTAGCGGTTATGGCGCTTGTCTGTGTCATCATTCAGCTTTACAAAAATCATATTTCGGACAGAAGTATGTGCCGTGAAATTTACGGTACAGATAAGCCTGCCAAGCATAAAAGTGTGCCGAAAAAATTAAAGGCTCTCGAAGAACGTTTTCGGGAGCTTGATATTCCGCCGGTTTATTCGTTCACAGGTAATTGCTACTGCGAACATTTCACGATAACGGCGAAGCGTAAATTTATATTTTATGTATGCTGTCACACGGTTGGCGGCGAAACGCTTGACAAAAAGCTGTTTTTAAATTCAGAAAAAGCAAGGCGGTACATTTTCCGTGAGGTTATGGATATAGTTCTGAACAGTTACGGAGAAGAAGGGTATTCAGTATACGCTTCAAAGCTCACTGCCGAGGAAAAAGAGATAATGGGTATATAATCCGCAGGACTCAAGCCGTATATAACGCAAAAATCCCCTCCGCAAAAGCGGAGGGGATAGTTTTATGCTTTGTCTGTAAGTCAAACACTGCTGTGCTTCTTAACGTAGTCTACAACCTCGTCAACAGTTGTGAATGCCATGCTTACGCAGGTATCAGCACAACCGTAGTAGATAGCGATTCTGCCTGTATCAGCGTCGCAGAGTGCTGCGCAGGGGAATGTAACGTTCTGAACGTCGCCTACGCACTCATAGTACTCTCTGGGGTTGAGAAGGTACTCAGCGCAACGATACTTAACCTTCCAGGGCTTGTCGATGTCAAGGATAGCAGCTGAGAAGCTGTATACATAGCCGTTGCAGCTCTGGAGAACGCCGTGGTAGAATACCAGCCAGCCTTCGCTTGTCTCTATCGGGATAGGACCTGCACCGATCTTGAGTGATTCCCAGCCCTTCATAGGAGCCATAACGTGTCTGTGCTCGCCCCAGTACTTCATATCGGGCGACTGTGAAAGGTACATATCACCGAAGGGTGTGTGACCGCTGTCTGAAGGACGGCTGAACATAACGTACTTGCCGTTTATCTTACGGGGGAACAGAACACCGTTTCTGTTAAAGGGGAGGAATGCGTTCTCGCACTGGTGGAACTCCTTGAAGTCCTTTGTCCAGCCCACACCGATCGTAGGCTTCCAGCCGTATGCGTTGCACCATGTAATCCAGAATCTGTCCTCGATCCATACGCATCTGGGGTCGTAGCCGTACTGCCAGGGGTTAGCTTCTGCAGTTTCGGGGTCGTCGTTTATCCATTCAACCTTTTCTTCGTTGAGGTTCCAGTGTACGCCGTCCTCGGAGAAGCCTGCGTGGATAGCCATGTTTCTTTCCTTGTCGTCAACACGGAAAACACCTGCGAACTTGCCCTTTTCGCTCTCGAAAGGAACAACTGCGCTGTTGAAGATAGAGTTGCTGGTAGGAAGAAGGTCACGGGGGATTATGGGGTTGTTGTCTGCACGCCAGATAACGTCCTTACAGCCTGCGGGTCTGTCCTGCCAGGGAATGTTCGGTAAAGATGTACCGTTGATAACTTTTACGTTCATACTTGATTCTCCTTGATAAGTCATATTTCCGTTAAGAAGCGTAAATCGCTCTTTGTATTAAGTATATCATAGCCATTCTTCAAATGCAAGAGTTTTTGTTAAATTTTTTTACTTAATTTTTAGGCTAATAAACTAAAAACAGATTAAATTTAGATTACAAATCTACATTGCGTATTATAGCAGAGCGTTCTGTGCTGTTGCTTATATCCGATGCGTTGAAAAAACGCAAATAACAAAATTGCGGATAAAATTACAGCACCTGTAAATCGGGCATTCGGAAATTTTCACAAACGAGCAGTTAGAATATACTAACGATTTGAGTTAGAATAAACAAACTTTTTGTATTTGCGTTAGTCGTTTTGATTTTTGCTTGACAAACCGCTCTGCTGTGAGTACAATATTTTTTGTTAGCAAGTGCTAACCTTTTATTTGGTAATCGAGTTAGCTTGCTCTAATTTAATTAGCATTAACTAATAAGGTTAGTCAAGGCTATATAAGCAAACAGTCGGAACAAAAGAAAGGATGACGTTCTATGATGCCGCTCATACTCGCATCTGAGGGTGACGAAAATATCATAAGGAAAATCGGCGGAAGTCCTGAGGTCAAGAAGCATCTTGAAAACTTAGGATTTGTAGTCGGTGGCAACGTAAAGGTTGTTACAACGGTAAACGGTAACCTTATCGTGAATGTCAAAGAGGCAAGGGTTGCGATAAGCAAGGAAATGGCACAAAGAATCATGATATGATTCTTATTATAGAGGAGGATAACCGATGAAGACATTAAAACAGGCAACTGTCGGAGAAACCGTCAAGGTTGTCAAGCTGCACGGCGAGGGCGCTATCAAGCGCAGAATTATGGATATGGGGCTTACAAAGGGCGTAGAGGTATACGTCCGCAAGGTAGCACCCTTAGGCGACCCTGTTGAAGTAACGGTAAGAGGCTATGAGCTTTCGCTCAGAAAAGCCGACGCCGAAATGGTAGAGGTCGAATAATCTCTGCGTTTCAACAATTTGATCAGGTAATAAACTTAAATGGTTAGTGAAAGCTAAGGCTTTTATGGCTTTATGAAAGAGAGGAATTATCCCGATGAGTTTAAAAATTGCGCTCGCAGGTAACCCTAACTGCGGCAATACCACTTTGTTCTACGCTCTGACGGGCTCAAACCAGTTTGTAGGTAACTGGCCCGGCGTTACAGTTGAAAAGAAGGAGGGTAAGCTCAAAAAGAGCGACGGAGTAGTAATTACCGACTTACCCGGTATCTATTCACTGTCACCCTACACACTTGAAGAAGTAGTTGCAAGAAACTATCTTATCGAGGAGCGTCCCGACGCTATACTCAATATCATTGACGGTACGAACCTTGAAAGAAACCTTTACCTTACAACACAGCTCACAGAGCTTGGCATTCCTGTTGTAATCGCCATCAATATGATGGATATAGTAAAGAAGAACGGCGACAAGATAAACATTGAGGAGCTTTCAAGGGAGCTTGGATGTAAAGTTGTCGAAATCTCGGCTCTTAAGGGTACGGGAATAAAGGAAGCCGCAGACGCTGCGGTTGAAGCGGCAAAGAACGGCAAGACAGTTCCTATGCACACATTCTCAGGTCCTGTTGAGCATACGATAGCTCACATAGAGGAAGCCGCAGTACACAATATGCCCGAAGAACAGCAGAGATGGTACGCTATAAAGCTGTTCGAGCGTGACGACAAGGTTATCGAAAAGCTGAATCTTGACAGCGCTGTAATGGCTCACATTGACGAGGATATAAAGAACGTCGAAAAAGAGCTTGACGACGACGCAGAAAGCATTATCACAAACGAAAGATACGTTTACATAGCTGAGCTTATCAAGGGCTGTTACAAGAAGAAATCGGCTGGTCAGCTGACAACCTCGGATAAGATCGACAAGGTTGTTACAAACCGATTTGCCGCTCTTCCGATATTCGCTGTAATAATGTTCCTCGTATACTATCTTTCACTGTTTACGGTAGGTACAGCCGCAACAGACTGGGCGAACGACGGCCTGTTCGGTGACGGCTGGCACTTGTTCGGAATAGGCTCGGCAGATTATGAGGATGCATCGGGCGCTTACTCTGACGCTTTGGAGGCTGTTAACGGTTTCGTTACAATAGAGCCTGACAGTGACGATTTTGAGCCAGGTACTGCTCTTGAAACGCTCAAGTCATACAAGCCCGAAGGCGAGAATCCTTCAGTGCAGATAGATGTAGAGGACGAAGAAACACTTGAAGTAAGCCAGCTTACAGTTTACTACAAGGAGATCCCTGCAAATGCAGATAAAGACACGACACTCGGCATCACATATCTTGACGCTGTAAAGTACTTTGAAGAAGGCGGCGAAAGCGCATTTGAAGAGCCCGATCCCGCAAGCTACGGCGTATGGGTACCCGGTATCCCCGTACTTATCGAGCAGGGTCTTGACGCTGTTAACTGCGTAGACTGGTTAAAGGGTCTTATCCTTGACGGTATTGTTGCCGGTGTAGGCGCTGTACTCGGCTTCGTTCCGCAGATGCTCGTACTGTTCATTCTGCTTGCTATTCTTGAGGCTTGCGGTTATATGGCCCGTATCGCATTTGTGCTTGACCGTATCTTCAGAAAGTTCGGTCTTTCAGGTAAATCGTTCATACCGATACTTGTCGGCACAGGCTGCGGTATCCCCGGTATCATGGCATCGAGAACAATTGAAAACGAGCGTGACCGCCGTATGACGATCATGACAACAACATTTATTCCCTGCGGCGCTAAGCAGCCGTTCATAGCAATGATAGCAGGTGCTATCTTCGGTGGTTCACCCTGGATTGCAACGGGCGCATACTTCTTAGGTATGGCGGCTATCATCGTTTCGGGTATCATTCTTAAGAAGACAAAGATGTTCGCAGGAGATCCCGCTCCGTTCGTAATGGAGCTTCCCGCATACCACATTCCTACAGTTGGAAACGTACTGCGTTCAATGTGGGAGCGTGGCTGGTCATTCATCAAGAAGGCAGGTACTATCATCCTCCTTTCAACTATCGTAGTCTGGTTCACATCATTCTTCGGCTGGGTAGACGGTGCATTCACAATGCTCGATGAATCACAGATGGATTGCAGTATCTTAGCTAATATCGGTAAGGCTATCTGCTGGATATTCGCACCTCTCGGCTGGGGCGATTGGCAGGCGACTGTTGCGGCTGTTACAGGTCTTGTTGCAAAGGAAAATATCGTTGCGACAATGGGCATCCTTTACGGAAGCGGCGACGCTACTGTATGGCAGACGCTTGCAAGCAGCTTCACAGCTGTAACGGGTATGTCGTTCCTCGTATTCAACCTTCTCTGCGCACCTTGCTTCGCTGCTATGGGTGCTATCAAGCGTGAAATGAACAACGCTAAGTGGTTCTGGTTTGCTATCGGTTATGAGTGCGGTTTTGCTTATGTAATCGCTCTTATGATAAACTACTTCGGCAAGCTGTTCACAGGCGCACTTGCAGGTGCAGGCGACATAATCGGTCTTATCGTTGCAGTTCTTATCCTTGCCGCTCTTATCTACCTTCTCGTTCGTCCTTACAAGGAAAGCAAGAAGCTCGGCGTTAAGGTCAAGGTTACAAAGTAAATTCTGAAAGATATTAAAAAGGAGTGATCTTTATGGATCCTGTTGTAGGTTCAATAATCGTAGCGGTAATTTTACTTGCGGTGATCATACTGATCATTCACAAGCTGGTAAGCGACAAGAAAAAGGGCAAGTTCTCGTGCGGCGGCTGCGTCGGTTGCAGTGGTCACTGCGCCGAATGCCACGGCTGTAGTTCAGCCCCTGAGTCGCAGACGAAGAAAAGCAAATAAGTAATCAATAAAAGTATGAAGCGGAGCCGTGTGGTTCCGCTTTTGCTTTGAAAAGGAAGATAAAAAATATCCGCACTGCCGTGCAGCATTTAGTGGCAGTGCGGATAAATTTATCTGTTTATTTCAGCTTTTCGGCATCGGGTATGGCATCTGTTACCTCTACCTCAGCCTTCTGCTTGTAGCAGGCAAATATCTCGTCAAGCTCAAGCTTTTTCATCTTAGGTGTGACAAGGCTCACAAGCGGTACGATTATAAGTCCTGCGGCCATAAGGAACATACCGAAGTTTACGGGAGATGCAACATTGAAGCCGAGTATAGTACCTGCAGGCTTGATTATCATATGCAGTACGGTGCCGATAACGCCTACGCCGAAGCTGACGTAAACGCTTATCTTGGTAACACCCTTCCAGAAAAGTCCGTACATAAACGGCGCTAAGAACGCACCTGCAAGCGCACCCCACGAATAGCCCATAAGATCGGAGATAAGAGCGTTCTTGTTGAGGGCGATGATTACCGATATTGCAAGGAAGATAGCTATGAAGGCACGCATTACTATAAGCGACTTCTTTTCGTCGAGCTTATTCTTGCAAAACGGATTTATAAGGTCGAGCGTCAGCGTTGAGCTTGATGTAAGCACAAGCGAGGACAGCGTTGACATTGATGCGGAAAGAACAAGGATAACGACAATACCGATAAGTATTTCGGGGAGCGATTCGAGCATCTTCGGGATAATTCCGTCCGAGCCTATCTGCGCAAGCTCCTCATCGGATACGAATATTCTGCCGAAGCCGCCGAGGAAGTAGCTTCCGCCCGCAACTACAAGCGCAAAGACAGTTGATACTATCGTGCCTGTTCTGATAGAACGCTCGTCCTTTATCGTATAGAACTTATGTACCATCTGAGGAAGTCCCCACGTTCCGAGCGATGTGAGTATAATTACGCCGAGCAGATTTATCGGGTCGGGTCCGAAGAACGAAACGAATCCGCCGTTGAGACCGGGAGAAGCCGTGCCCTCCGTGCTGATATGCGACAGCTGATTCAAAGCCTCGCTGAAGCCGCCCTTTGAGGCAAGCGTAGCCGCAATTACCGCAACTATGCCGACAAGCATTATAATTCCCTGCACGAAGTCGTTAAGCGCCGTTGCCTTATAGCCGCCGACAATAACGTATACTGCGGTAATTACCGCCATACCGACAACGCAGAACGAATAATCAATATTGAACGCCATTCCGAACAGTCTTGACAGGCCGTTATAAACGCTCGCTGTGTACGGGATAAGGAATACGAACACAATTATCGCTGAGATTATCTTCATAGCCTTGCTGTTGAAGCGTCTGCCGAAAAATTCGGGCATTGTGGCTGATTCAAGATGCTTTGACATTACTCTTGTCCGTCTGCCTAAGATGAGCCACGGCAGAAGCGAGCCGAGTATTGCGTTTCCTATGCCTATCCAGGTTGAAGCAAGTCCGAAGTTCCAGCCGAATTTGCCTGCGTAGCCGACAAAGATAACAGCCGAAAAATAAGATGTACCGTATGCAAAAGCCGTGAACCACGGTCCTACGCTTCTGCCGCCGAGTACGAAGTCATTAACTGTGGAAGTCTTTTTACGGCAGTATATGCCTATGCCGACTACCGACAGAATGTACAGGATGAGTATTGCTAATATCATTTTCTGTCCCCTTATAAAAGAAATAATTATGACAGTTTAAAGTGTTATCGCTTTCAATTTACGTCAATTTAAACGGCTAAAATGATTATATACGAAAAAACCCTCTTTGTCAAGCGAATGACAGGAGGGTTTTAAATAATCGTTATTTGTTACAAAAGAGGTAAGGGGAAATTATGCAAGATTACATCCTGGCGAAGCGTAGGAAAAGTTTTTAGTTTGATGTGCTTCTATTATGTCATTTTAACATTTTTCTATCGTGGCAAGCTACCGATAGTTCTTTTTGTCGGACAGCACTTCTCGGGTTCGCTATTCGAGTGGGTACACCTGTCAATATGAAAGAGGGAGACAACCAAAGGGATCAGGACAAGGGACTTGACAGCCCCTCTCCCTGTCCCTTAGGTTTTCTCCCAAATCAGTTATTCC
>ENA-UOJJ01002764-UOJJ01002764.1-human-gut-metagenome-genome-assembly--contig:-CS66-NODE-2764-length-20576-cov-11.238975_pt1 | contig 20576 bp, 20 predicted proteins | sample MGYA00242343_ERZ723890 | MGnify/ENA metagenome assembly ERZ723890
TAAATAAAATTATTTAATTATAAAAAAATAAGGTTTTTTTATAAAAAAAGCTTGACAAAAAGGTAAATCTCTGATATAATATTAAAGTACTCAATGCGAGTGTGCTGGAATAGGCAGACAGGCACGTTTGAGGGGCGTGTGTCATTGGCGTACGGGTTCAAGTCCCGTCACTCGCACCATAAAACCTCAGCTTAAAGGCTGAGGTTTTTACAATTCAATAATGGAAAGATGGCTGAGCTGGTCTAAGGCGCACGACTGGAACTCGTGTATACGTTGATAGCGTATCGAGGGTTCGAATCCCTCTCTTTCCGCCATATTGGTGATACTAAATAGCTGTACACCCCTTAAAGCCCGTAGCTACGGGCTTTTTTGGCGTTTTAGGGACAAAAAATTCAAGGTCAAAACCATGGCTGTTTTTTCGGGGTTTTTACAAATGAAAAGGATTTGAACCCTCGACAAAGAAAATTAAGGAAAAATTTAAGGCATATTTAAGAAGAATAATCTTAAATATGCCTTTTTTAATATATAAAATAATATCCAAAGTTTTGAAAGCCGTTTTGTCTAATATCACGAATTAAAGTGATGTTAAACAAAGCGGCTTTTTTGTTTTCTGGCGAAGGTGAATGACAAAAGCAAAAAGGCTGCAAAAATTAGGAGGTATTAATGAAAAAGTTAAAATTTAACAGTACGCTCAATCATAAGCAAAGCGACTACAAAACACGTGAGATCATCGTTGAGAAGGTTATCACGCTTTACGGAAAGAGTTTTTCAGAACTGAAAGATCATCCCTTGCGTGACGATCCATACATCGCTGAAAATCGTGATCTGATGTATATCGACAGCAATGACGTTGCTCATTGTCTGCTTATGGTTGACTATGACAGCGGAGATGGTATTCTGGTTGAGTCTGAGGGTATGTCATATGCTCGAAAATCCCAATTCATACCAAATGTAAGAGCATTGGTTGAAAACAATGAGCTGACAGCTTCTGAGCGTAAACTGCATAACAGCTTGAAAAAAATGGTCGATCACATTGCAGAACTTGCCCATTGTGGTGAAAACAGTTTTGTCTTTGAGGAATTGCTTGAAAAATCCGATTTGGATTTGAAGTCGCTGCTTCGTGATTCTGTGACAGCAATGCTGCAGGAGCGTGAGGATATCCAAATAGCTGAAAGTCACTCAATTGATGTGGATTTTCAGCCGGATATCACAGTGGAAGCCAAGCCTACTCAGGAACTGACGCTTTATTGTCCTCTGCATATTGTCAGAGAGTATGACGAATCAGAATATGAGTTTGACGAAGAAGTTTTAGATGAACCGGAGGTAATCCCCTCAAGGTATGCCATAGATTGCGCAAAGGAGATCAACGATTTCATTCAGGATTACTCAGAACCGGGAGAAGAACATCGTGGACTTATGGTTTACTTTGACAGGAATCCGGCAGTCAGCGAAAAAGTTTTCTCGGCTATCCCATCGGTTAAGGAAATTAACGGTGAACTCATGGGAGTGTTTGAATGCCAGATTACTGAGGAATTAACAGACAATGAATTGAGAGATTTGCGTGAATATCTTTCGGGACAAGCAAGTGACGGTTGGGGTGAGTCGGTCGAGCAGCGCCCTATTAAAACGGCTGATTACGGCGAGATTTATGTAAGCTTCTGGAATGACGGCAGTGACTGGTCGCTTCAGACCGCTGAAGAAATGGGTTTTGAGCAGACTGAAGATTTATCGGAAGAACCCGAAATCAACATGACAATGTGAGGAAATGCTTATGTATAACAGAAGAAAAATCGAAAGTATGAAGGAAAGATACCCTAAAGGCACAAGAATATGCCTTGATAACATGGAAAACGATCCCCATCCGATTCCGCCGGGTACTAAAGGAACGGTGGAATTCGTTGATGACGTGGGCACTGTTTTCTGCAAATTTGATAATGGAAGAAGTTTGGGTATGATCCCCGGCGAGGATAGTTTTCATAAGATTCAGGAAGAAGTTCAAACCGAGGAAATCTGTGAAGAACTTGCGGAAGAGCCTGAAATAGAAATATCCATGTAATACTTGTAATGAGGCATTTTTTGTGGTATAATGTATAAAACAGAATTCTGAGAGGAAATTGTTCATAAGTAAGAACAGTAAAATATGTCCAAACTGTGGCAGAAAAATGAAACAACAGTTTATTGGATTGCAGCATTGCAGATGCGGAATAAGCTGGAAACGTGATATCGGTTATTTTGAACGCACAAGCGATATGATTTTCGCTTTGCAACGTGTTAAGGTCGGCAAGAAAGTGAAGCAAATGCCCGTTATCAGGATAAAAGACGCTGAAATCGAATGATGAAAGGTCGTGATTTTTTATGCAGAGATGTAATTGGTGTCTTTGCAATGAAAAAATGATAAAATATCATGATGAGGAATGGGGTGTGCCGCTGCACGATGATAAAAAGCAATTTGAATTTCTTATGATGGAAGTCATGCAGTGCGGACTTAACTGGAATATGATGATACAGAAAAGAGAAATCTTCCGTAGATGCTTTGATGATTTTGACTATAAAAAAATCGCCGAATACCAAGAGATCGATATTCAAAGAATACTCGATACTGACGGTATGATCAGATCAAGGCGTAAAGTCGAGGCAGTCATCAGCAACGCAAAATGCTTTTTAAAAATTATTGATGAATTCGGAAGTTTCTGCAAATATTTGTGGAACTACTCGGATGAAAAAACCATTCTTTATCAGGGGCATCAAAAAGGAAAAATTCCTGCAAGAAATGGTTTGTCCGATAAAATTAGTAAGGATCTGAAAAAAAGAGGCCTTAAATATCTTGGTTCTATCACGGTATATTCTCATCTTCAAGCCTGCGGAATGATCAACGATCATACAGAGGAATGCTTCAGGTATATGGATATAGTAGAAAATTACCCAACAATTAGAAAAAGGAAGGATAATGAAAACTAATACAATTAAATATTTGCATTATCACCGTTAAATGAGAGATCATTTAACGGTTTTTTTATGCCCACATGAAGGAGGTGAGGCTTATGGCACACTTTGTATACACTGTTTTGAAAAGATACACCGTGTTCGGCTGGAGCGCGTGACCGCGCAGGACAAGTCGCTGCACATTTTCAGGGTATGATTTTTATTAGACACGACCGGATAAAACGGAGCGATGTTTTGTATAATTACACAGAAAAGTATGCTGCGAAAAAGTCCACCGAGGTCACTCAGCAGACAGAGAAATCTGCCTGTGAGAAAGGAGGTTAAATGATAAGATATTTTGAAGCGTTCGCAGGAATCGGCGCTTTTCGTTCCGCATTTGAAAAGGTTGGCGGATTTGAATGCGTCGGTTGGTGCGAAATAGACCGGTTTGCTCAGAAAGCTTACCGAGCCTTGTACGACACAGGAGGCGAAGCGTTTTATGAGGACATCACAAAAATCGATTACGGAGGTATGCCGGATTTTGATCTGCTCGTTGGAGGCCCGTGCTGCCAATCGTTCAGTGTCGCAGGGCGCAGACTCGCTTTTGAGGACGATAGAGGAAATTTATTTTTCTACTATATCAGAATCCTTGAAAACAAGCGCCCCAAGTATTTTATTGCTGAAAACGTACCCAATTTGTTGGGGATATCGCAGGGAGAATGTTTCAGAATTATCCTTGAAAAAGTTTCAGAACTGGGGTATAGTATCTGCTGGCGTGTGCTTAACTCTGCCGGCTTTGGAGTACCGCAGTCGAGAAGAAGGCTGTTCATTGTCGGATATCTTGGAGAAAGATGTCCCGCCGAAATACTTTCTTTCAGACGAGGCAATGCAGAAGATGGCAAAGAAAGAAAACTTGAACAGCTAATCGGAGGCAGTCAGGGATCGAGGGTATATGATCCTAACGGACTTGCAGCCACTCAGTGCAGCGGTTCGGGCGGCATGGGCGGTAAAACCGGTTTGTACTTCATCGACATGAATCCTGATCCTCAGATGACAGATATGGCAAGATGTATAACCGCCCGTCAGGACAGTGGAATAAGTAATCATAAGGGTGAACATTCCGCTGTTTTTGTGGACATGAATGAAAATCCGCAGATTACCGAGAATGCTCGTTGTCTTAACACAAGAATGGATCTTGGGATTACAAACGGTACTCACAAAGGAGAACGCTCCGGGGTTTTGGAAGAAGGTCCGAGAGCAATCCTCAATCCATTTAAAGAAACTACCCGTCAAAATGGCAGAAGGATAAAAAATCCCAACGAGCCGATGTTTACGCTGACTGTGACCGACAGGCACGGCATAGTTCATAAGGGACGTGTGCGGCGGTTAATGCCGTTGGAATGCTGGAAACTGCAAAGTTTTGAAAAGGAGCAGTTCAATAAAGTTGCGGCTGTGGGAATGTCCGACGCACAGCTTTATAAGCAGGCGGGTAATTCCATTACGGTGGCGGTTGTAAAAGAAATCGCCAAAAATTTATTGGAATTTGATAAGAAAATTCCAGTCTGAAATTGTTACAAATATTATATCACTTTAAGCGCTTAAAGTCAACAGATTTTGAGCGCAGAAAGAAGGAATTTTTATTGTGGAAAACAAAATTAAAATTTTTAAGAATGAAGAATTTGGATCGATGAGGACCTTGAAAGAAGAAACTGGCAGAGTTGTATTTTGTGGCAAAGATGTGGCTGCCGCGTTGGGGTACAGCAATACAAAGGACGCCATAAAACGGCATTGTAGGTGGGGCGTGAAACACGACCTACCGCATCCGCAGTCTCCGTCCAAAACTATTGAAATGACATTTATTCCTGAGAGCGATGTCTACAGGCTTGTCGCCCATTCAAGACTACCATCGGCAGAAAAATTTGAAAGTTGGATATTTGATGAAGTCCTCCCAACGATCATGCGCACCGGAGGCTACGTTGCCAACGCGGATATGTTCATCGAAAACTACCTCCCCTTTCTGGACGAGCCGTATCAAGGTCTTTTTCGTCTGCAGATGATGGCAATAAATCAGCTTAACGAGCGTATCAGGCACGATCAGCCGTTGGTGGAGTTTGCAAATCAGGTGTCCAATACCGAAAATCTCATCGATATGAACGCTATGGCAAAGCTCGCTATTGAGGAAAATATTCCTATCGGCAGGAACAGACTGTTCCGCTGGCTGCGTGAAAATGAGATTCTGATGTCGGACAATCTGCCCTATCAGAAATATATCGATCGTGGATATTTTGCGGTCAAGGAGTCGGTTTTTGAAACCGGTTCTATGACCAAAACCTATCAGCAGACATTTGTTACCGGTAAGGGGCAGCAGTTCATTATCGGATTGTTGAAAAAGGAGTTTTGTGGCAATGGAAATTAAGAGTGTTTCTTTGTACGATCTGAGAAAAATGAACGGTAGCGAAGGACTGATTCTTCAGGGGTGCGGCGGAGATTTGCAGGAATGGGTGGATGGCATAAACGAGATGCTGACAGAGAACGGAATATTGCATAATGAAAGTCGATTCGAAAAGGCGTACACTTTTAGTAATGAGAATCTCACCTGTTTGCTGTTCCCATTTGACGGCGTTCAGCTTGATGTCGGTAGGCTTGCGATGTGGCGTCTTGAAACAAGGGAAACTTTCGGCAGCACATGGCTCTCCGATTACGTTGACAATAGGTTAAATGGGTTCATCAGCGAGGAAACTCTTGAATCCGTTTCAGATGAAGAATACGAAGAAAACGAAGATTTTGAAATGACATTGTAATTAAAATTAAAGTCGTTTTGCCGACAGCGGAAAGCTTCCGACGCCTGCAAAGCGGCTTTTTCTTTTCTGCTGTCGGCAGCGGCAGAGGGAGGAAAATGAATAGTTTCATATCATGGATAGGCGGCAAAAAGCTGCTCAGGGACGATATCCTCGCACGTTTGCCGCCGGAATACGACAAGTATATCGAAGTCTTCGGCGGCGCGGGATGGGTGTTGTTCCGTAAGCCGCAGGATAGAAAAGTTGAGGTTTACAACGATTTCAACAGCAATCTTGTGAATCTTTTCCGATGTGTTCGTGACAAGCCAAATAAGCTGAAATACAAGCTGCGGTACGTTCTGAATTCCCGTGAGGACTTCGACTGGATCGCCACGCTTCACAAGAAAAAGCTGTTCCCAAGATTTCGTGACGTTGACAGGGCAGCCAAGTTTTTTCAGCTTATCCGATACAGCTATGCATCGGGACTGGACAGTTTTGGCTGTCAGCCGCATTCAATGTGGGCGGATTTTCCGCAGATTGATATGGCTTCAATGCGGCTTCAAAAGGTGCTGATAGAGAACCATGACTTTGAAAAACTGATAAAACAGTATGACAGTCCGGGCTGTTTTTTCTACTGTGATCCGCCGTATTTTGCTACGGAAAATTACTACAAAGATGTGGGATTTAAAACCGCCGATCATATCAGGCTGCGTGATACGTTAATGGGAATCAGGGGTAAATTTTTAGTTTCCTATAATGACTGCCCTGAGATCAGAGAAATCTGGAATAAACCCAACATTCAAATTGAGGAGATCAGCAGGCTGAACAATTTGGCGCAGCGGTACGAGGGCGGCTGCCAGTATGCGGAACTGCTGATCTCAAATTACGATACGACGCAGAGAGTTGGTACGATAGACCAACTCTCATTTTTTAACGAGAAGGGAGAGTTTATTTCATGAAAAAAGTTATATTTTCACAAGTTATGACAGATAACGGAACTGCTGAATTTTCGGGAGTTTACGACCGAAACGGTCTTCCGGTAAAAGTGATTCTGGAAGTGGACGATGACGGAATTGTGCTGACGGCAGTCCGCAGAAAGCTGACTGATCTGGAATTAATGGAGATCTGCAACAGCGCTGACGGCTGCGAAAACTGTATTTTTCAAGGCGACTGCGATGATGAAGGAGGCGTAAACTAATGATTAATTGGTTATGCTTAAAAATTCGCTCGCCGCCTTATTGATAATGTAGAACTTGCGTAAAAGGTCTGGATATTGCGTTGATTTTATGGTATGCTTGCATTAGAAAAAATAATGCAAAAGGAGTTGACTACCATGAAAAAATCAATACTTATCCTTATCTTAGCAGGACTTCTGACAGCCTGCGCCGGCGTGACGCCGGACACGGATCACGGCGAAGAACACTTGGAATCATCACTAAATTCCGCGCCGTTTTCTGAAAATAATACGGAGTCGGAATCATACGCTGAAGCAGATACTCAACCATCAACTGAGGATGAAATTTCAATCACAGAAACAACTGTAACCACAGCAAAAAATCAGTCTGAAACAGTCTGTACAATAACAGCGGTAACCGATGCGCAAAATGAAAAAAGTCAATATGATCCAACGGAAGCTCAGCAGGAAAAAGCTGATGTAATCGCTGAGAATCCTACTGATCATACGGAATCAAGTACCGAAATTATATCGGAAGAATCTTCCCGGTCGTGCCCTTCGGAAAACTCACGCAGTAACGAAAATCCGAATTGTCCACCGGGGTCACCCGGCGAAGTTACGGAGGTTACGGTCACCGAACCGGAGGAATATGAAGAAGAAACTGAGCCTCCTGAGTACGATCCGTCAGACTACGAAAAGGCGCTTGAGGTGTACAATTATATGACTGCCAACGGTGGCGGAACGTGCGTACAATATTCATATCAGACCTACGAAATGTGCTGTCAATATGGTCTGGAATGTTACTTCGCATGGACTGAAAATAAGCTGTACGGTCACGTTGCAAATGTGGTGAAAATTGATGGAATCTGGTATGTTCTGGATACGCAGGCAGGATGCTTCCTGACGGAAAATATGTGCGGATTCACGGAGATCGTGGACGCAAATGAAAGCTATATCGCATCCGCCGACATCATCAGCAGTGTGCGATACGAATAAAAATTACGAAAGGCTCGCAAATGCGGGTCTTTTTTGTTGGAAAGGAAAAGATATGTTTAAAAATAAAATATTGAAAAAAATCGGCGCAGGGCTCATGGCGGGACTCTGCGCTTTTACTTTGATTGGAACGAATATCGGCGGTTTAAAAACTTCCGCAGCAACAACAGCAAAAGAACCGCTGCTCTCCGGTGACGAGGTCATCAAGCAGGCAGCCAAGTATCTTGGCGTTCCCTATGGTTGGGACTGCAAGGGTTACGACGGCGTTTATTCGTCTTCAAGTCCCAAAAAGCAGTCGATGGAAACTGTGCGTAAAAAAGGTCTGGACTGCTCCGGTTTGGTCTATGCAACTCTCACCGATCTTGGTGTCAGAACGTCAGGATTTCCCTCAAATAATCCCGTTCCTCAAAACTACTGGGAGTATGGCGACGGCTCTGCGTACAAGAACTGCACCATGACCTACAAGGGCGTAACTTCGCCCATCGAGGTGCTTTACGACAAACTCAACGCCGATAACCACCAGTATTTTGATGGCGGAAAACTGCTTCCCGGAGCGGTCGTTTCGGGCATCGCCAAAGATAACGGAATCGGTCATATGTGGTTCTATATGGGTGAGTTCAAAAACAGGGACGCTGTGCTGGATTACCTCGTAAAGCTTGGCTACAAGCGTGATTCTGTGTCCAAATATGTGGGCAGCGGAAACGGCAACGGCGGCAAGCATTGGCGTATCGAGTGCAACGGTTCTCAGGGCTGCGTTATCAACAATAACACCGATGGCAAGGCGAGATTTAAAAGCTTTGTTGCTTACAAATTAACCTCACGTGAAGCTACTTTCAGTATTAAAAAATGTATCGATGGCACATCTCAGATAGTCGGTAAATCGGCTGTCGACGGCAGTTTTGCAAAGTACGGTGTGTACAGCGATAAGGCTTGCAAGACCAAAGTTGGAGAGATAAAAATTGGTGAAAAAGGCACAGGTTCAATAAAGCTGAAAAGCGGAACTTATTATGTGAAAGAGATTTCCGCTCCGAAAGGCTACGCTCTGTCAACCAAGGTTTACGAGCTGAAAGCCAATCAGACGGTCACCGTTTACGAGGATTTCCAGACCGGAAAAATCAAGATAAACAAGACTGCTGAAGATAAGCTTGTCAGAAATGTTGAGTTCAAAGTGACAGGCTCAGACGGCAGCAGCTATACAAAAAAGACCAACGCTCTGGGCATTGCGGAGTTCCCCGGACTCAAGGTTTACGATATGAAAACGGGCAAGCCGGTCACCTATACTGTGTCCGAAATCAACGTAGCAGCAAGGTATAAGACGCCAAAGGCTCAGAATGTTACGCTGACAAAGGGTAATGTTGATTTGACTGTAAATGTGAATTTTGACAACGATCTGAAGAAGGGTTCTATCAAAATCAACAAGCAGTCGGAGGATAATCAGGTTGGCGACAGAGAGTTTACAATTACCGGCAACGGCAAGACTTACACCATAAAAACCGGTTCTGACGGCATTGCAGTTCTCAGCAATATTCCTGTTTATGACAGCAATAACAAGAAAATAACCTACACTATCAGTGAGGAAAATGTACCCGTAAAGTACGTTGTTCCTGCAGATCAAAAAGTGACTCTGACAGCTGATGTGACCACAAGTGTTACGTTCAAAAATAAGCTTAAAAAGTTTACTGCAGAGGTAGTGAAAAAGGATTCCGAAACGAGCGTATCACAGGGCGACGCGACACTTGCCGGAGCAGTTTACGGACTCTATCTTGACGGCGAACTTGTGGACACTTATACCACAGACGAAAACGGTTATTTCAAAACAAAGGAGTATGTTTGCGGCAATTACACGATTCAGGAAATTTCGCCAAGCGAGGGTTATCTCCTCAACAAAACGGTGTACTCTGTAGGTGCTGAAGAAAAGAATTATACCCTTGAACACAATCCCATTTCAAAGACCGTAACCGAAGATGTTGTCAAGGGAAAAATCAGCATTATCAAGCATTCTGACGATGACGAAAATGAGGTGGTCAATCTCGAAAAGGGCGCAGAATTCGAGGTTTATCTTAAATCCGCAGGCTCTTATGCAAACGCAAAAGAATCAGAACGTGATTATCTTATTACAGATGAAAACGGTTTTGCGGCAACAAAATTAATGCCCTATGGCGTTTATACCGTCCATCAGACAAAGACAGTCAACGACGCCGCTTTCGTTTCTGATTTCGATGTTTTCATAGCAGAAAACGAGAAAACCTATGAATATATTTTGAATAATGCGCCGTTCAAATCGTATATTCACATCACAAAATTGGACGCTGAAACAGGCAAAAATATTGCCTACGAGGGCGCAGGATTCCAGATTTATGACAGCAACGGCAGCCTTGTAAACATGGGCGTTGACACGTTTTACACAAACTCTGAGGGTTATCTGATCACACCCGAAATGCTCCATTACGGCGATTACACACTGGTCGAAGTTCAGGCTCCTATGGGTTACGCTCTGGACAGCGAACCGGTCGCATTCAGCGTGACTGCGGCAAATTCAGAAATAGAAAACGCCGTTAATATCGTCAAGGTTCAGAAGTCCGATATTGCTCAGAAGGGCAAGATTTCTGTGCAGAAAACAGGCGATATTTTCAGTTCTGTAACTGCTCTCGGCAGCGCAATTTATGAGGATGAGAATGGTGAAACTCATGAAAGCGGACAGACAACCTATACCCCAGTTTTCGAGGAAAATGGACTCGCAAATGCAGTTTATCAGGTAATCGCAAGCGAAGATATCGTGACCGCTGACGGCACTGTCAGAGCCACCGCAGGCGATGTTGTTGCCGAGCTTACCACCGATGAAAACGGCTTTGCTGAAACAGATTTATTGTACCTCGGAAAATATGAAGTTAAGGAAGTTCAAGCGCCTTACGGCTACGTTTTAAACAGCGAGCCGCAGCTTGTGGAACTCGCCTATGCAGGACAGGAGGTTACCGTGAGAGATACCGTAAATGCAACCTTTGTCAACAACTATCAGGGTGTGGAAATAAGCCTTGAAAAGATTATGGAACAGGATGAATTGTTCGGAATTTCAGCAGAAAACTGCTATACAAATGTCCGTTTCGGACTGTTTGCAGCAGAAGAAATTACAGCAGCTGACGGCAGTTCTATTCCCGAAGATGGTCTTATCGCAGAGGTTTCTCTCGATGAAAATATGAAGGCGGTTATCGCAGAAAAAGTGCCATTTGCTAAATATTATGTTCAGGAAATCGCAACGGACGAACACTATATTTTAAACGGAGAAAAGTACCTTGTAAGCTTCGAATATCAGGGTCAGGAAATGACCACTGTGTACGTGGGCTGCGGACAGTTCATGAATCTCCTTAAGCGTGGAACTGTTAAGGGAATCAAGGTAAACGAAGCTGACGAGCTGTTGGAAAACGCTCTCTTCGGACTGTTTTCTAATGAAGAAACTGAGTTCACAGCGGACAATGCGATCATGACTTCCGAGTCTGATTCCAAAGGTGAATTCGGTTTTGAGGAAGTGCCATTCGGCAGCTATATCGTGCGTGAAATCGCTGCTCCCGAAGGATATGTTTTAAGCGATGAAAGCTATCCCGTAACTGTTTCGGAAAACGAGGAAACTATCAATATTCGTACAATTAACGAGAAGATCAAAGGCAATGTTACCGTCACAAAAATTGACGAGGAATACCCTGACAACAGGCTTTCCGGCGCAGAGTTTACCGTTTATTCCGATGAAAAATGCGAGTCTGAGATCGGCAAATTGTCAGAAACAGAAAAGGGCGTATACCTCCTTGAAAATCTTGAATACGGCAAGTATTTCTTGAAAGAAACTGTCGCTCCGGACGGCTTTATTATCGATGAAAACATGTATCCGTTCAGCATTGAAAATGACGGTGAGACTATAGAAATTTCAAATACTGAGGTTGGAAAAGGCTTTATAAATAAACCGGAAAAAGGCGGTGTTGAGATCACCAAAACCGACATTTCTACAGGTCAGCTGATTCCAGACTGCGGCATCGAGATTCTCGACAAAGACGGCAATGTTGTCGTTCAGAGAAGGACAGATGAAAACGGAGTTGTTACTTTTGATATGCTTCGTGTGGGCGATTATTTCTACCGTGAATTCGACGCTCCCGACGGATATATTCTGGACGAAAATTCCTATTCGTTCACGATAAAGGAGAACGGCGAGATCGTAAAATGCAGCATGACAAACACCAAGATTCCGCATCAGCCTACTCCGTATACAGGCGATAACGGAAACAACATTTTGGCGTGGATCATGATAGGTCTTTCCCTTGCAATAGGCTCTGTTTTATTCATCTGCAAAAAGAAAAAGATGTCCATGAAAGGCAAACATAATGAGGAATAAGATTATATTTATAACGGCGGCTGTGATATCAGCCGCCCTCCTTTTTAGAGGAATGTTCTTGTTATTTCGTGACGATGTGGGCGAGATGATTCAGGAAGAAAAAATCAAGCCTTTTATTCCGGATTTTACACTTTTGAAAGTGCAGGAAGATAATGATCAGGAAGAAGAAAATACCGCTGATATTCCGTCCGAAGCGGAAGAAAAGCTTAAAGAGCAAACTCAGGAATTGTGCACTAATATTGATAATTCTATCGGCTGGATAAACGTTCCCGAAACGAAAATAAACTACCCTGTGATGTACTCCGGCGACAATGAATTTTATCTTCACAGAGCCGTTGACGGCAGTTATTTAAGGGTGGGTTCTATCTTCCTCGATTACCGCTGCAATGCCGATTTTACGGGAAAAATCAATGTTCTGTACGGTCACAATATGAGCGACGGAAGTATGTTTGCGGACGTGATGAAATTCATCGACAGCGGCTATTTTGACGGTCATAATTACGGTTGGCTGACTACCGAAAATACTGTGTATAAAATTGACTTTTTCTCGCTGTCGCAGCCGGAAAATTATGATGATTTTTACAATGTAAATTCCGATGTAAGTTTGTGGCTTGACGATCTCAGAATTAACTCTTTTATTTGGAGAAATATAGGATTTTCAGAGAATGATCAGTTTATTTCGCTGTCCACTTGCACCGGTTCTGAGGGCAGCTCAAGAACAGTTTTAACCGGAAAGTTATGTGAAATCTGAAAGGAGTTTTTATATGAAAAACCAGCGTGACGTGCCAGTGTTTCATCAAATCTTTGATTTGAATTGAAACACAAATGCCATTTGGGTGCTGGACCCATACGCACACTTCACGGACTCGTAAATGTTAGTAAAATACTTGTGAGGAAAATAAATTGAAAGGGAGTTTTTGTATGAAAAAGAAAACATTAATAGCTTTAATTACCGCCGCTGTGATGAGTACTTTCAGCGGTCTTACAGCCTATGCAAGCGGCGACGTTGCCGGAGCTGTGGAGGGTACTTGGACGACTGCAAGAGCGCAGGTTGTGTCGGTTGTTGACAACGTTATATTCCCTGTTATCGACGTGATTTTGACAGTATTGTTATTCGTTAAGATCTCGATGGCGTACATGGAATATCGCAAACATGGTCAATTGGAATGGACGCCAATTGCAATAATTTTCGGCTGTTTGATCTTTACTCTGACCGCTCCGCTGTATATCTGGTCAATTGTTTAAAGGAGGAATTTGTGCATGAAAAAAGCGTATTTAGCAATACTTTCAGCGGCAATTGTAATGACAGTAACTGCTTGTGGAACGATCTCTCCTCCCGTTCAGACGCCGCCTGAAACGGCGGTTACGGAAGCGGTTGAGCCTACCGCAGAACCTACTGTTCCCACTGAAACTGTCGAAAGATCAGAGGAAGAACAGATAAAGTCCAACACTTTTATTGCGGAGTTTTTCGACTCCAATATCATGTTTACGGACGTGCAAAAACTTACAGATGATTCGCTGAAAGACTGCTCGTTTGAGAAGCAGGCGGAGTCGTCAAACAGCATTCAGAAGATATCGCTGAAAAGCGCTAACGGCGGCGGTGTTCTGAATGTGATGTGCATCGATCTCAGCCAAAGCAGTATCAGTTACGACCTTGAATATATCCTTGAAAACTTCGGAAATTACTACTTCGGCTTGACCGCCGCACAGATGAACGGCGTCACCGAGGACGATTTTGTGTCAAGTTACCGCATGGTGAATTCAGTAGTGTCAAAAGGAAAATATCAGCGTTACAGTTCTGTTCAGAAAACCGATGGCATGGCTGCACAGTTCGGTTATACGGAAACTTATGCTGTGCTTTCTGAGGGAAAACTGACAGTTGTATCGGGAGCGTTTCTCAGTTCCGATATGATGGACAGACAGAATTTTATGCGGCTTATGGCTAAATTTGCGGAGAATATGGCGTATTAAAAATCAGCATTTTCATAACGGCTTATGAGTGTAGGCTTGCAAGTGATTTTTAGCGATAAATACGTTGCAAAGCCAATGGATGATAAAAAATTAAAACCGTCAATATTTGCGGCGTTTCCGATTGAAAATTTGTCAGGTTTGGTGATAGCTTTATTCTGAAGATTGTGGTATTGTTGATGTGGAGGTGAAAGCGTGAAGATGATCGATTTGATAACCGATAAATTTGTGGTGGAGATCGACAGAGAAATGTCGGCAGATGAAAATTACAAAAATATCACTATGACGCTTAATGAATTTCTTGAGAAAGAATTTTCAAAAGAGAAAGCTAATCAAGTCGAAGAAATGATAGGCAGACTGATATCTGCCGTAGAAAACGCTTCGGCTGCAGCAGGAATCAAAATCGGTGCAAAATTAACGGCAGCGTTATTAAGCGAATAATTATGATTGAATCCGTCCGAAAGGGCGGATTTCTCATTTCAGAGGGGGTGGAAAAATTGCCGTATATTCCATTTACAGAAGAACAAAAGGTAATCGCAAACAGCGTAGATTTAGCGGATTTTCTGCGGTTAAGGGGTGAAAAATTAGAACGTGCAGGGCGTGAGTACAAGCTGATCTATAACGACGGTTCAGGCAGCCATGACAGCATTACAATTCGTGGTTCTACTTGGTTCGATCATAAAAATCAGGTTGGCGGCGGTGCGATAAAATTCATGCAGTACCACTACGGAATGGACTTTCCGACAGCTGTGCAGGAATTATTAGGACAAAAGATTCAAAATAATTATCCGGTCGAGCCTCATAAAAAATCATCACAGAAAATGCAAAACGATTTGTCCTGTGCGGTCACGCACAAGGAATTCAGGCTGCCGGAAGCCAATGAAAATATGCACAGGGTGTTCGCATACCTCATAAAACAGCGGTTTATTGCTCCTGATATAATCAGCTTTTTTGCGAAAAGCCACACGCTGTATGAGGACAAGGAGCATCACAATGCGGTGTTTGTAGGCGCTGACGAGGACGGAGTACCAAGGCAGGCTCACAAGCGTGGGACGGCAACTTTCGGTAAATCGTTCCGGCAGACTGTAGAGGGTTCTGACACCAAATACAGCTTCTCTCACTTCGGGAAATCAAATAAGCTATTCGTGTTTGAAGCTCCGATCGATATGCTTTCGTATCTTACTTTGTATCCCGAAAACTGGCAGAAACACTCATATATAGCCATGAACGGCGTGTATGAAAACGCCGTTTTAACTGCGTTAAAAGGGCATTCAAATCTGTCTGAAATTGTGATCTGTACCGATAATGATGTGGGTGGAATCGACGCTGCGGACAGGCTGAAAGACGTTTTACGTGAAAATAATTATGAAAATATTTCGAGGATTCTTCCAAAAAATAAGGACTTCAATGAGGATTTAAAGCAGCTTAACGGCGTTGATTTTCTGTCTGCCGTTCCCCATAAACAAAAGGGAGAATATCATCGTCAGGCTGAAGATTTGGAGTATCTGAAATGCCGTCCCGAAAAGCTGAAGTCGCAGATCTATGCGGCTTTTAAAAATAATCAATATAGGTATTTGGCTGAGTATGCGTTAGCAGGCTCGGCTTTTTTCTTGCCCAAGACACAGCAGTTAAGCGATGAAAATAAGGCGTTTTTAAGGCTTCAAAGCAAGCTAAGGGATGACTACAAGGCGTATACGGATAAGGGCAAAAGGTTGCAGAAACAGCGTAATTTGAGCGATTCTGTGCAGGCAGTTATGCAGGATTTAAAACAGACTGCCCGTACCCGTGAGCAATCGATCAACACTTCAAAATTACTGTTTCAGCTTGCGGATAATGCTGTGAGGTTAGAGGTGGATTCTGTGCTGTCGCAGCCAATTCAGGAGCAGAATGAGGAGGTGGAAGTCGTTCATGAAGCTGAACCGGTTGTAAGCCTTTAATCAAAAAATATATTGCGCGGAGTTTTTTTGTGTTTTATATGAATTATGCCGCGATATGTCCTGCCGAGGTCACTCGGCTGCAATGGGGGGCGTTTCACAGCGCAATACCTTGAAGATAACAAACTAAGAATCAGTTTATGACAGAAAGAAAAATATGATGGGAAGTGGTGATTTGACTGAAAAAAAGATGATCCTGATAGGCGTACTGGCGGTAATTTTTATCGTCTTTTTAGTGATTGCAAATCTGCTCGATAATAAATCGCTTAACGGAATCAAACGAAAACCTGTCGGACAAGGCCAGCACGGAACTGCCCGTTGGGCAAGCAAATCAGAGATAAAAAAGACTTTTGTTTCTCTGCCATTCGAGCCTGAGAAATGGCGTAAAGGCGCGGATCTACCGACTGTTCAGGGTACTGTCGTAGGGTGCAGAAGTTCGGGAAAAAAGACCTTTGCCTTGGTGGATGAGGGCGATGTTCATACCCTTATGGTGGGCGCTGCCGGTGTAGGCAAGACGGCATACTTTTTGTATCCAAATTTGGAGTTTGCCTGTGCTTCTGGAATGTCGTTTATTTCCACAGACACGAAGGGCGACGTTGTTCGGAATTACGGAACTATCGCAAAAAAGTATTACGGATACAATGTGTCGGTCTTGGATTTAAGAAACCCTACACGCTCTGACGAAAACAATATCCTGCATCTTGTGAATAAATATATGGACGTTTATTTGTCCGACAAGAGAAATATTTCGGCGAAGGCAAAGGCTGAGAAGTACGCAAAGATCACAGCTAAAACCATAATCGACATCGGCGGCGGTTCTGAATCGAGCGGCGCAAACGCATATTTTTACGACGCAGCGGAGGGACTTTTGGCTTCGGTAATTTTGCTGCTTGCGGAGTTCGGCGACAAAAATGAACGGCATATTGTTTCGGTGTTCAAGCTGATTCAGGACTTGCTTGCGAAGGCTCAGCCGGATTCAAAAGCCAAAGCCAAGACCTATTTTTCAGAGCTTATGGAAAAGCTTCCGCCGGAGCACAAAGCGAAATGGCTTGCGGGAGCGGCCTTGAATACCTCCGAGCAGACCATGCTGTCGGTAATGTCAACGGCGTTGTCAAGACTCAACAGCTTTCTTGATTCAGAGCTTGAACAAATGCTGTGCTTCGGTACGGCGATTGACGCTGAGAAGTTCTGCAACGAAAAATCGGCGATTTTTATTGTGCTTCCGGAGGAGGATCAATCGAAATATTTCATGGTAAGTATGCTGATTCAGCAGCTTTACAGGGAGATACTTGTGATTGCTGATGAGAACGGAGGCAAGCTGAAAAATAGAGTAATGTTCTATGCCGATGAATTAGGCACTTTTCCAAAAATTGACGGTATGGAGGCGATGTTTTCCGCAGGACGTTCAAGAAGAATCAGCATAATTGCGATAATCCAGTCCTTTGCGCAGCTTGAAAAAAACTACGGTAAACAGGGCATGGAGATCATCACAGACAATACGCAATTGACGGTATTCGGCGGTTTTGCGCCTAATTCTCAGTCAGCGGAGGTGCTGTCCAAATCCTTGGGAGAGCAGACTGTGCTAAGCGGTTCTGTGTCAAACGGCAAGGAAAAAACGCAGTCTCTGCAGATGATCGGCAGACCGTTAATGACAGTGGACGAGTTGAAATCCATGCCCAAAGGACAGTTTATTGTGATGAAAACGGGAGTCCATCCGATGATCTCAAAGCTGAAGCTGTACTTCAAATGGGGCATAAAATTTGAAGAAGAATACCGCCTGTCGGACAAGGCTGCAAGACCGGTTTCCTACAAGGATCGCGGCGAGCTGATTCGTGATGTGAGCTTAAAATATCTGCCCAAAAAGGAAGTTTTTCAGCCGGAATTTGACGATGAAGAACTCCCCAAAAAGAAGAATAATATCAGGACAAGGAGCTGATAAAATTGATATTTCCAAGAAGAATTTATGATCTGGGACTAAGCCACAAGGCGGTCTCGGTGTACTGTTATCTGGCTAACCGTGCGGACGAAAAAGGTGAATGTTTTCCGGCTGTACGCAATATCGCAGAGGACTTGAAGTTCTCAAAAACAACGGTATACAGGGCGTTCAAGGAACTTGAAAAGCATGATTTGCTGGAGATAACTCATCGCTATCATTTTCTTGGTGGACAGCGCAGTTCGCTGTATAAAATCAAGGGAGAAATCGAGGTGAAAAAAGATGTTTGATTGGATCGGGGACGCCATCGACTGGATCGGCGACGGCATTTCCTCATTGTGGGGCAACACCATTGGCGGCGTTACGGACGCTATCGGCGACTGGATCTGGGAAGCCATGTTTGAGTGGGTGTTTAATTTAATTTACGGAGCAATTGCAGATTTGTTTGAATTTATCAACGAAACTACATCCGATATTTTTGCCATGTCGTGGGTGCAGGCGTTTGTGGGTTTGTTCCAGAGCCTTGCTTGGATGCTGTTTGTCTGCGGACTTATTGTGGCGGTGTTCGATACGGCAATAGCCTATGAATCAGGGCAGGCAAATATAAAAAATACTTGTCTGAATGTGCTGAAAGGTTTCATGGCGGCAAGTCTGGTGACAGTCGTACCGCAGCGATTATACTCGTTCTGTGTCGCCACACAGGGTACGTTTACACATGAACTGCTTGGTAATTTTATAGGCGATGTTTCGGATTCCGTGGCAGATTCGGGACTGAAAGTCATCATTGCTCTGGCTTCCGACGTATCGCTGTTCAGCCTGTTTTTTATCATTTTATTCGGATACTGCACCGTAAAAGTTATATTTGCAAACATTAAAAGAGGCGGCATAATGCTATGTCAAATCGCCGTTGGAAGCCTTTATTTATTCGGCGTTCCGAGAGGTTATACCGATGGATTTTACGGCTGGTGCAAGCAAGTGATCGCCACCTGTCTGACCGCCTTTTTGCAGACAACGATCCTATATCTGGGATTGTTGAGTTTTACGCAGCATCCATTGTTAGCGGTAGGAATCTGCCTGTCTGCAACGGAAGTTCCGAGAATTGCTCAGATGTTTGGTCTGGATACAAGTGTTAAGGTGAATATGATGTCCGTCAGTCACACCGTTTCTATGGGCGCAAAGGCTGTTGGAATGATTAAGGGAAAGACTTGATTTGAGCTTGACATTTAGTATATTTGAGGGTATAATAAAAAGGTCAATAAATCTAATTATGTAGGAGAATTAATAGAATGAAAGGTAATCGAGATATGATTTTTAATTATTCACCTATTGAAATATATGAAATGGTATTATCAGGTCAAATAAAAAGATTTCCACCGCACTTTTGGACAAATGAATTTTCGTTAGATTATGCTCAGGAATTAGGTGAATACATTGTAAATAAATATTTATATAACAATGACATAAACATTTTAAATAATTATGGAAATAAGTTCATTAATGATGTTCATTTGTACTCAGTATTAAAACTTTTTAATGGACAAGCATATGAATATTTTAATTTTGTTTATCCCAATAGATTTAAACCGTGGCAATTTAAAAGTTGTCCTAATAAATATTGGAATAAAAATACAGCAATAGAAGCAACGCAATGGTTAATTGAAGAACAGTTAAAATGGGATGAGAGTGAAGTAAAAGAACATCTTAATTATAAAGTGTTTTCAGATAATAAACTAAATGGAATGCTATCAGTTGTATATAATGATTCGGTTTTTGAAGCTCTTAATACTGCCTATCCAAACAAATATTTACCATGGAATTTATCTTCTGTTCCTAAAAATTATTGGAAGAATGTAGATAATGTTAAAAGTGCTTTGAAATGGCTTATAGAGGATAAGCTTAAATTTTCAATCAAAGAAATAGAAACAAATTTGACTATTGAATTGATTACACAAAATGGATTGAGTGGTCTTTTACGATGGTATAACGGAATTCCATTTGATATATTAAAAAATATATACCCGAATATTAATCTTTCAAATATAGAAAAGCATAAAGAAAGATATAAAAATGTTAAAAAAGATTAATGGAACAAGCTGTCATGTATTTATTGACAGCTTTTTTTGTTAGGAGGATAAAAATGAAAACCTATATCTACCCCGAAAACTTAAGAGCTACGGTGAAGCTGTGGTTCTGGAACGTGAGGGATTTTATTATAATCTGCGGCGGAATAATTCTGTCGGTGATAGTGTTCGTTAACCTGTGGAACGTGCTGCCTATTGCGGCAACGGTCTGCTATGGATTCTTAAGTCTGAGGGTTGACGATACCGCAATTATGGACTACATTTTTAACGCTGTGAAGTTTTTTGTGACCTCGCAGCAAACATTTTACTGGGCTAAAGGAGATTGAAAGTCATGGCAAAAAGAAGAAATAATGCCGTTCAAAGTCTGATAGGCTTTGAACGCTTTACCCGTTTCGGAGTAAAAAACGACAAGGCTG
>ENA-UOJJ01002770-UOJJ01002770.1-human-gut-metagenome-genome-assembly--contig:-CS66-NODE-2770-length-20563-cov-6.656622_pt1 | contig 20563 bp, 17 predicted proteins | sample MGYA00242343_ERZ723890 | MGnify/ENA metagenome assembly ERZ723890
ACAACCGATTTCGCCCCCATTTGGGCATAAAGCAGGGCTGCCGCCCAGCAAAAAACATTTGATAGTGCGACAGCCCCGTCATTTTTTGCAGAATATATGTTTTAAAATCAGGTTTGTTGGAAAAGGTTAAAGTAGTTAAATTGCCCTTGAAATTCTTTCACAATGATGATAAAATATTATCAATCTGTGGAAACACTTCCGTTTCCTGATCCAAAAATGGATGTTCTGCAGGGGATATTTCTTATTATCACCTATTCCAAATGATACCGGAATTTTTTCAGCTCCGGCATCATGAATATCTAAGGAGGACGAAACATGGTAAGAATCATTGGCTCTCCCAGCCGCTACATTCAGGGCAAAGGCACACTCAGCGAATTAACCAAGTATACCGAAAAGTTTGGCAAGAAGATGCTGGTATTAGTCAGCAAGAGCGGCAAAGGACGTGTAGAAGAAAAACTGAATACCGCAGTGAACGGTACAGATACCGAACTGGTATGGGAAATCTTTAACGGCGAATGCTCCAAAGGCGAAGTAGAGCGCATCCGCAAAACGGTAGAAGAACAGAAATGCGATATCGTTGTCGGCATCGGCGGCGGCAAGATTCTCGACACTGCCAAGGCAGTTGCCTACTATGCAAATATTTCCGCTGTATGCGTTCCCACAGCAGCATCCACGGACGCTCCCTGCTCCGCATTGAGTGTACTCTACACCGATGATGGACAGTTCGACGAGTATCTGTGGCTTCCGAAGAACCCGGATATCGTTCTTCTGGACTACGATATCGTTGCCACTGCTCCGATTCGTCTGATCATCTCCGGCATGGGTGACGCACTCGCAACCTACTTTGAAACCAGAGCATGTATGTGCTCCGACGCTACCAGCTGCATGGGCGGCAAGGTTTCCAAGACAGCTATGGCACTGTCCGAGCTCTGCTATCAGACCCTGATTTCCGACGGCCCGAAAGCAAAGCTTTCCCTGGAAAGCGGCGCATGCACAGCGGCCGTTGAAAATGTAATCGAAGCCAACACCTATCTGTCCGGCATCGGTTTCGAGAGCGGCGGTATCGCAGCGGCTCACGCAGTACATAACGGCCTGACCTGCATCGAAGAGACCCATCATAAATATCACGGTGAGAAGGTTGCTTTCGGCGTAATTACCCAGCTGATGCTGGAGAACGTCCCGGAGGATGAGCTGGAAGAAGTTCTTGATTTCTGCATCCGCGTTGGCCTTCCGGTTACGCTTCAGGATCTCGGAATCGAGAAGATCGACCGCGCACAGCTGTTGAAGGCTGCTGAGCTTGCCTGCGCAGAGAGCGACACGGCTCACAATATGCCTTTCGAGGTAACGCCTGAGACCGTACTCAATGCTATGCTGGCTGCTGACCGCGTTGGCCACTACTACAAGAACCTGTTTGCATAAGCCAATATTAAAAGAAGGATTTTGTTATAGAAAGAGGCAGGTCTCCCTGCCTTTTTCTGCTATATATCGAACCAATATTTTCTACACCTTCGTCGTCCACTTCGTACAGTCCCAGACGTCCGCGCCGAGACCCTCATAGAATTCGGGCTCGTGACATACCATCAGGATGCTGCCCTTATACTCCTTCAGCGCACGGGCCAGCTCCGCCTTCGCATCCACATCCAGATGGTTCGTCGGCTCATCCAGCACCAGCACATTACTCTCCCGTCCCATCAGCTTGCACAGACGCACTTTCGCCTGCTCGCCGCCGCTTAAGACGCGCACCTTGCTCTCGATATGTTTGGTGGTAAGTCCGCACTTCGCCAGCGCGGAACGCACCTCATATTGCGTGTACGACGGGAACTCCTGCCAGATCTCCTCCAGACAGGTCGTATCGATATCCGGTGGCATCTCCTGCTCAAAGTAGCCGATGCTCAGGTAATCGCCCTGCTCCACACTGCCGGAAAGCGGTGGAATCAGTCCAAGGATACTCTTCAGAAGCGTCGTCTTGCCGATTCCGTTCGCGCCGGTCAGCACAATCTTCTGCCCACGCTCCATCTCCAGATTCAGTGGCGTGGACAGCGGCTCCTGATAGCCGATCACCAGATCCTTCGTATGGAAAATATAGCGGCCGGGCGTTCTCGCCATCTGAAAGTGGAACTCCGGCTTCGGCTTCTCCGCCGCCAGCTCGATCTTATCCATCTTGTCCAGCTTCTTCTGGCGAGACATCGCCATGTTGCGGGTCGATACACGGGCTTTATTTCTCGCCACAAAGTCCTTCAGATCTGCAATTTCCTTCTGCTGACGGTTATATGCTGCCTCGATCTGTGCCTGACGCGCCGCGTAAACCTCCTGAAACTTATCATAATCACCCGGATAGCGAGTCAGCGTCTGCTGATCCATATGGTAAATCAAGTTGATCACGCTATTCAGGAAGGGAATATCATGGGAAATCAGGATAAAGGCATTCTCATACTCATTCAGATACCGCTTCAGCCATACAATATGCTCTGCATCCAGGTAGTTCGTCGGCTCGTCCAGAAGAAGGATATCCGGCTTCTCCAGCAGCAGCTTTGCCAGAAGAACCTTCGTTCTCTGACCGCCGGAAAGCTCCGTGACGTCACGGTCAAGACCAAGATCCAGTAATCCCAGCGCCTTCGCCACTTCTTCGACCTTAGAGTCGATCATATAGAAATCGTGCGCATCCATCAGATCCTGCAAAGTCCCCATTTCCTCCAAGAGCGCATTCATCTCCTCCTCAGAAGCACTGCCCAGCTTATCGCAGATTTCATTCACCTGCGCTTCCATCTCATAGAGAAAATCAAAGGCTGAACGCAGGACGTCGCGAATAGTCATGCCGGGTTCCAACACACTGTGCTGATCCAGGTAACCGACACGCACATGGCGCGCCCACTCGACCTTACCTTCATCCGGCATCAGTTTGCCGGTGATAATATTCATAAAGGTGGACTTACCTTCGCCATTTGCGCCGATCAGACCGATATGCTCGCCCTTCAGCAGGCGAAAGGATACATCTGTAAAAATGGTTCTATCGCCAAAACCATGACTTAAGTGTTCTACATTTAATATACTCATGCTCTTTCTAACCTTTTCTATAACGATTCTCTAATAATTAAGCCAGCGTCTTATAGCTGTTCCAGATAAATACCAGATACATGACTCCGGCTACCAGCTGCACAATCGCCATGATCGCCATCAGAAGCGCGGCCGCCAGATTGACGAACGGAACAATCAGGAACAGAATACAGGCGATCATCACAATCGTGGAAACCAGGTAAAGAATCCAGATCGTATGGGCTCTCTGCATCAGATTCAGGCTGATACCCTGCAGCTGCTCCGCCGTTCCCTTGCATACATAGTAAACAACTGCCAGTCCCAACAGAGAAGATGCAATCTGGAGCGCAGAACCGAGGAAGCCGCCGTCTACGACTGCATTAATACAGGAAACTACCAGATTACTGACTTCAAAGGCGAATGCCATCTGATACAGGGATGAAACCCGGCTCAATTTCACAAATCCAAGAATCGAAAGCACCATTCCCACAATTCCCGCAATCGTGCCAAGCAACGGAATCACCGCGCAGATCGCAATAATTTCTCCCCAGAACAGGTTCTTCAGTCCTTCCGCCGTTAACATTCTGTTATCCATAAGTTTCTCCTCCGTCTTCTTTCGCCGGCAATATTCAGGCCGCGAACTTCTGTTTGATCGGATTATATCATATCGCCTCCTTAAACACAAGAAAAGCCCGGATTCTCCCGAACAAAATCCTGTTTTCAGACTACAGGAAGTTCATACATAATCAGTTGCAAGAAAAACATTTTTATGATATGATTGGTTGATAAAGCTTAGGAAGTATGAGGAGTATATCATGAAAGCCTCTGGTAATATGCATGGGCAGTTACGGGTAGTGCAGCGCTGGCCCTTTTATCTTCTTCCGCTGATAGCTGCACTGGTTGTCGTGGAGTTTTTTTCAGGGCGCAGCGCCGGCATGGCCGCACTGATCTTTTTGCTTCTCTATCTGATCTTCTCACTGGTATGGCTGTTCTACTGGAATAACCGCATCACTCGGGAGATCGTTGAATTTGCCTCCAATTTCGACCGGACGCAGAAAGCGCAGATGGAAGAACTGGCGCTTCCTTACGCTCTGATGTCAGTTACCGGCGAATTCGTATGGATGAATAAAGCATTCCGTGCCATCACGGAGGATAAGCACTATCAGAAGCATATCTGCAGCATCTTCCCGGAAGTTGCCGAGTGTCTGCCCGGTCCCGGCGAGTCCCGCAGCGAGACGCTTTCCTTCCAGGATGTTGCCTACCAGGTGGATATGAAGTACCTGGAAGCAGAGCGCCCGTTCATCTCGATCTGCATGTACGACGTCACGGAGCATCTGGAAGCGCTCACGGAAATCGAAGACCGTAAGATTGTTCTCGGTCTGATCTACGTAGACAATTACGAAGAAGTCATGAAGAGTACCGAATCCGTTCGTCAGTCTCTTCTCGCTGCTCTGATCGAGCGCAAGCTGAACAAGTATTTCTCGGCTTACGGCGGCATCGTCCGCAAGCTGGACAAGGATAAGTTCTTCTTTATCCTTACAAAGAAGGATCTGATCCGCATACAGGAAGACCGCTTCTCTCTGCTGGAGGATGTCAAGACGCTGAACATCGGCAATGAGACGGCTGTTACGCTCAGCATCGGTACCGGTGTGGACGGCGATACGATCGCGGCCAACAGCGAATATGCCCGCATGGCGATCGATCTCTGCCTGGGCCGCGGCGGCGATCAGGCGATTGTCCGCACGCCGGAAGGCTCCAAGTTCTACGGCGGCAAGACACAGCAGCAGGAGAACAATACCCGCGTCAAAGCGAGAATCAAGGCACAGGCGTTGCGTGAACTGCTCGTAACCAAGGATCAGATTCTGGTTATGGGGCATAAGCTTTCGGATATTGATTCTGTCGGCGCGGCCATCGGTATCTACCGTGCCGCAAAGTCGCTGGACAAGAAGACTCACATCGTGCTTCAGGATGTCACCTCCTCCGTACGCCCGTTGCTGCAACGCTTTAACGGCAATCCGGATTATCCGGAGGATCTGATCGTGAACCGCGAGCGCGCGCTAGAACTGCTGGATGACAACACCACCGTCATCATGGTGGATGTCAACCGCCCCAGCTATACGGAATGCCCGGAACTGCTGAACCGCGCGAAGAGTATTGTTGTCCTGGATCATCACCGCCAGTGCAACGAGATGGTGAAGAATCCGACGCTTTCCTATATCGAGCCCTATGCTTCCTCTGCCTGCGAGATGGTAGCAGAGATCCTGCAGTATTTTGCAGATAACCTGAAGCTGCGACCCATCGAAGCGGAAGCGATCTATGCCGGAATCGTCATTGATACAAATAATTTTATGAATAAAACCGGCGTCCGCACTTTTGAAGCGGCTGCTTATCTTCGCCGCTGCGGTGCGGATATGACAAGAGTCCGCAAGATGTTCCGCGAACGCATGGAGGATTACCGTGCCAAGGCTGAGACCGTAAGTTCCGTCGAGCTGTTTGAAGGTTGCTTCGCCTTCGGCGTATGCCCCAGCAAAGGAATCGAAAGCCCTATGATCATCGGTGCGCAGGCAGCGAATGATCTTCTGGATGTGATCGGGGTTAAGGCTTCGATCATCTTTACAGAGTATCAGGATCAGATTTATATCAGCGCCCGCTCCATCGATGAGGTGAATGTGCAGCTGATCATGGAACGTCTTGGCGGCGGCGGTCACCTGAGCACCGCAGGCGCACAGCTGCGGGGTTGCAGCGTTGAAGACGCCAAATCTCTGGTAAAAGAAACCATCCATCAAATGATGGAGGAAGGAGCTATATAAAATGCAGGTTGTATTATTTGAAGATGTAAAGGCCCTTGGCAAGAAGGGCGATGTAGTTAAGGTAAATGATGGCTATGCCAGAAACTTTATTTTCCCGAAGAAGCTTGGCGTGGAAGCCACTCCCCAGAACCTGGCGAAGCTGAAGCAGCAGAAGGCTTATGAAGCCAAGGTTGCCGCTGAGCAGCTGGCTGCCGCGAAGGATCTTGCGAATGTGATCGCCGCGAAGACCGTTACCCTGAAGGTAAAGGTCGGCGAGGGCGGCCGCCTGTTCGGAGCAATCTCCAGCAAGGAAATCGCTCAGGCTGCCAAAGAGCAGTGCGATCTGGAACTGGATAAGAAGAAGATCGTGCTTCCGGAACCGATCAAGACACTGGGAACTCATGAGGTTCCGGTAAAGCTGCATAAGGATGTGACTGCAGCCCTGAAAGTCGTAGTTGCCGAAGCATAAAGAGTCGGGCGGTCTGTTTTCTCAGATCGCCCTTTTGTTATCTTAGGAGAGTTTTCGAGGGAAAGTTTTCGAAGGAGAATTTTTAATGGAAGAAACCCTGATCAAGCGCGTCATGCCGCACAGCATCGAGGCCGAGCAGTCAGTCATCGGTGCGATGGTGCTCGATAATGAATCGATCGCGCTGGTAGAAAATATCATCACCGGGGAGGATTTTTACCACCGGCAGTACGGGATCATCTTTGATACGATGGTTGAGCTGTACGAGGAAGGTCGCCCGGTTGATCTGCTGACTCTGCAGAGCCGCCTTCAGGAGAAGGAAGTTCCTCCGGAAGTCAGCAGCATGAATTACATCGGTGAACTGATTGCCTCGGTACCGCGCTCGGCCAACGCCAAATGGTATGCGGAGATCGTGTATGAGAAGTCCGTTCTGCGCCGCCTGATCCGCGCGAACGAAGAGATCGCGAACACCTGCTATGCCGGGAAAGAGAGCCTGGAGGATATCCTGGCGGATACCGAGAAGACTATGTTCGATATCTTAAACCGCCGCCAGAATAGCGACTATGTTCCGATCCAGGAGGTCGCTCTGAACGCACTGGAGAAGATCCACAAGGCGTCCCGCAATAAGAACCCGGTCACCGGCATCGCCACCGGCTTCACGGACCTGGATTACCGCACCGCCGGCATGCAGCCCTCCGATCTGATTCTAATCGCCGCCCGCCCTTCTATGGGTAAGACAGCATTTGTCCTGAATGTCGCGCAGCATGTTGCGTTCAAGCAGAACCTGTGCACCGCCATCTTCAGCCTGGAGATGTCCAAGGAGCAGCTGGTCAACCGACTCTTCGCCATGGAATCCCGCGTGGACGCGCAGGCACTCCGAACCGGCAGCCTGAATGATGACGAGTGGGATCGCCTGGTGGAAGGCGTGAATACCGTCGGCCGCTCCAAATTAATCATCGACGACACGCCCGGCATCAGCATCGGCGAGATGCGTACCAAGTGCCGCAAGTACAAGCTGGAGCACGGACTGAAGCTCGTTATCATCGACTATCTGCAGCTGATGAGCGGCAGCGGCAAGAGCTCTGATAACCGCCAGCAGGAAATCTCTGAGATTTCCCGTTCCCTGAAGGCCATGGCGCGTGAACTGGAGGCTCCAGTCATCGCGTTGTCCCAGCTGAGCCGTGCCGTGGAATCCCGTGCCGACCACCGCCCCATGCTTTCCGACCTGCGTGAGTCCGGTGCAATCGAGCAGGATGCTGATGTGGTTATGTTCCTTTATCGTGACGACTACTACAACAAGGACAGCACAGCGAAAAACGTTGCTGAAGTCATCGTAGCCAAGCAGAGAAACGGCCCCATCGGAACGGTAGAGCTCGCATGGCTGCCAAATTACACGAAGTTCGTAAATCTCAAGAAATAGCGTTCACGCTGCTTCGCCATACAAATGTTATAGCATATTATATCGGGAGGGCAAGATTATGAAAATCGGCATTATTGGTGTTGGTATTATTGGAAGTGCTGTTGCTTCCGGCTTCTGCAGAAGCAGTCAGGGAGAGTTCTCCCTGGTTCTATCGCCCCGCGGGAGGGAACGTGCCGCCCACCTGAAGGAGCAGTATCCGGATCTGGTCACGGTCGCAGCCTCCAATCAGGAGGTTGTGGATCAGTCGGACTGGGTGATTCTCTCCGTTCTGCCGAAACAGGCGGAAGATGTTCTGAAGGAACTGCACTTCCGCCCGGAGCAGAAATTCATCAAACTGGTTCCTATGTTAAGCCTGGAGAGAGTCCGGGAGCTGACCGGTGAGCTCTCCGTTCTGGTGGATGTGGTTCCGCTCCCCTTCAACGCGAAGAACATGGGGCCCGTGATCCTCTATCCGCCGGTTCCGGAAGCAAAAGAGCTGCTCTCCCGCATCGGCAATGTGGTCGCGGTTGACACTCCGGAGCAGATGTCGATTCTCCGCTCCGTCACTGCATTGATGAGTCCTTTCTATGAGCTGACTGCGTCTGTCACCGACTGGTGCGTGGAGAACGGGTTAAGCGAGGAAGCCGGAAAAGCCTATGTCACATCCTTCTTCGGTGCGCTTTCACACACTGCCGGAAATTTCCCCGATCGTCTGCATACACTCGCGCAGGAAATGACGCCCGGCGGCCTGAATTGGCAGGCACTGAACGATCTTACGGAGAAAAACGCTTTCACACTCTGGAAAGATGCACTGGACCCAATTCTGACCCGCGTGGAAGGAAAGTAAATCCCGAGCCGACAGCCTCTTCTGCTGCCGGATATACAAGAAAGGTTTCGAAATACTATGAATATCAGAACAATTGGATTTATCGGCCTGGGCCTGATCGGAGGCTCCATCGCCAAGGCTCTTCGCCGGGTGCATCCGGAGCTTCAGATGATCGCCTACAACCGATCACGGGAAAGCCTGATTGCCGCCATGGAGGATGGGACGATCAATCAGGCGACAGACACACTGAATGAGAGTTTCGCTGCCTGCGACCTGATCTTTCTCTGTGCTCCGGTCAGCGTAAATATCCGCTGCCTGCAGATCCTGAAAGACATCATCCGCCCGGACTGCCTCCTCACAGATGTCGGAAGCGTAAAGACAACCATCCACGAAGCGGTCGATGAGATCGGCCTCTCCCGTCAGTTCATCGGTGGTCACCCGATGGCCGGATCGGAGAAATTCCGCTACGCGAATGCCAGCGATCGCCTCCTGGAGAACGCCTACTATATCCTGACGCCGGGCGCCGACAGCTCCGCCGAACATCTGGAAGCCTACCGCGATCTGGTCGCCTCGATTCAGGCGATTCCAATCGTACTGGATTACCGGGAGCACGACCGTGCGACCGCCGCGATCAGCCATCTTCCTCACATCATCGCCTATGCGCTGGTAAATCTGGTGCGCCGCTCCGACAATACGGAAGGGCTGATGCGTATGCTTGCCGCCGGAGGTTTCAAGGATATCACGCGAATTGCCTCCTCCTCTCCGGAGATGTGGCAGCAGATCTGCACGGAGAATCAGGCGCAGGTTCTGCAGATGCTTGACGCCTACCAGGAGGATCTTGCTCTTGTGGAGGCTGCGATCCGAAAAGAGGACAATGCCGCTCTGATTAAATACTTTGACCAGGCCAGAATCTACCGCAACGCCTTGCCGGAATCCTACCGCGGAACGATCCAGCCGCTCCCGGAGATCTATGTCGATGTGCCGGATGAGACCGGAGCAATCTCTGTCGTATCCGCAATCCTGGCGGCCAACCGCCTGAGCATTAAGAACATGGGCATCCGTAACAACCGCGAGGTTCAGGCCGGCGCACTGAAGATCGTCTTCGAGAATATGGAGGCTGCCGCCAAGGCAGCGGAGATCCTGAAGAAATATAACTATACGGTTTATGAGCGGGATTAAATAATCTACTGATACCATCCCATATGAAGAGAAATTTCCTTCGCGCCTTCCCGAATCAGGCGCACGTAGTCACTGTCATCCTCCGGCAAACGAAAATCCGGCACGGAGATGCCAAGGCAGCCCTGCAGCATGCCGTTCTGATCAAAGATCGGAGCGGCAATACAGGCGCAATGGCGATCCCACTCGCCATCCCGTCCCGCAAATCCTTTTTCCCGGACGCGCATGACTTTCTCTCGCAAAAGCTTCATATCCACTTCCGGAGCTGCTTCGTGAATCCTGCGAAACAGCTCCTCTCTCTTCTGCTTTTCGCAGAATGCCATCAGAACCCTTCCGGTGTTGCCGATCCAGAGGACATCGCGGACGCCGATCTCACAGGACATACGGATCGTCTGGCGGCTGTTCACCTGCTCGATGCAGACACGACTGATCCCATCGCGGACAAAGATATGTACCGTCTCGTTTGTGATCTGATTGATCTTCTGCATCACCGGCAGCGCACAGCTTCGCATATCGGAGTTGCCTCTCGCAATTGCTCCCAGGTAATACACCATATTTCCCAGGCGGTATTTGCCATTGTCCTCATTCTTCGAGAGAAAGTCCCGTTCCAGGAGAGTTCCGATAATCCGGGATGCCGTGGATGTCGTCCACCCCATCCGCCTTGCGATCTCCGCGTGCGCAAGCTCATTCTCCTCACGGCTGAAGAGAAGCAGCACATCCAGCGCCTTATCAATACTCTTCACTCGGTTTCTGTCATTATTGTCTATCGTTTCCATCTTATCGTCATCTCCTACTATTAATCGTTTTAAGGCGGCATCCTCTGACATCGGTATGCCGCCTATAAAATCTGCTGATTTTTCACCTATGATCATACGTGAAAAATCACTGTTTTGTCAATTACATTTTTTTATCCCATCAGACCAGGAAGGAACAGACTAATCGGAGGGATGTAGGTGATGATCAGAAGATCAATGATCAGCAGCAGGATATACGGCAGGATCGGTCTTACGATCTGCTCATACTTTAATCCGCCGATCTGAGAAGCCACGAACAGGTTTACTGCGAACGGCGGCGTGATCGCGCCGATCGAGAAGTTGATTACCATAATCAGTCCGAAATGCACCAGATCAATGCCGAACGCGCTTGCCGCCGGAGCCAGAATTGGCGCCAGAATAATCATACCGGGACCCGGATCAAAGAACATACCCACAATCAACAGGAAGAAATTGATCAATACTAAGAACATGTACTTATTGGCAGCGAATCCGATGAACCAGTTTGCAACCGTCGTCGGTACATTTGCATATGTCAGAATGTATGCAAACAGCTGCGCGGTCGAAAGTACCAGCATGATGACCGTTACCATGATCGCCGCTTCCTTAAAGGTCTCGAACAATTTCTTTAATGTCAGTGTGCGATATACGAAGAATCCAACGATCATCGCATAAGCAACGGCGACAGCGGAAGCTTCGGTCGCAGTGAAGAAACCGCCGTAAATTCCACCCAGGATAATGATCGGCATGAAGAGTGCCCAGATCGCTTTCTTAAAAGTTGCCCATCGTTCTGCTCCACTCTTTTTTTCATCACCAGTGAAGCCATTCTTCTTGCATACACGGCGCGCATACACGATCTCAGTTAATCCGAGAAGGATACCGGGAATAATTCCCGCAGTAAAGAGCTTCGTAATCGATACGTTCGTCGCTACACAATAAAGAATCATCGATATACTTGGCGGGATGATAACGGCAAGTCCAGCGGAAGCTGCCGCTGTTGCTGTGGAAAACCTGGCATCATATCCCTTCTTTACCATATGAGGAACCATGATTCCGCCGATCGCTGCCACAGTAGCTGCCGCAGATCCGCTCAGCGCACCGAAGAACATGCAGGCTACGATCAGCACAATGGCATATCCGCCGCTATGATGACCAACCATGGAACCAACGAAATCAACGATCTGCTGAGAAATACCTGTGCTCTCCATCAGCGCCCCCGCCAGAATAAAGAACGGAATCGCCAAAAGGGTAAAGGAATTCAGACCGGTAAAATATTGCTGCACCACAAATCCAATCGGCATATCGATCATAATCAACGCCGCGGAAGAGGAAAGTCCGATGGCAACCGCTACCGGAACCGTCAAGAGGAACAGAACAAACATAAGAACAAACATTACAGTAATTACCATGATTATGCCACCTCCTCTTTCTCTTCCTTCATCTTTATATAGCTGTCAAATACATTCGCGAACATATTGATGACCAGCCAGATGGAACCGACAGGGATCGCAAAGTAGGGAACTGCCATTGAGAATCCAAGAGATGCTGACATCTTATTCATATTCATCTGGATCGCTGAGATGCTGGAATAAACTGCGATCGCAGAGAAGACAATCGTCAGGAAGCTGGCAATCCAATAGAATACCTGAATCTGTTTCTCTGACAATTTCATGAGCATCGGAAGAACCTCCATCCGGATCAGCCTTCCGCTTCTTGCTGCCAATCCGGCAGCAAGATACACAATATAGATGACAAGATAACGGCTGAGTTCATCCGTCCACGGAACTGAGATGGAAGTCAGATTCCGCATAACCACCTGCAAAAATGTAGACAGAAACGCGCCAACCAAGAACACAACAACGATTACACCCACAATTTTGTTGATTTTATCTACGATCTTCACGTAAGCTTTCATGCTCTCACCTACCTATCTGATAAATAGTTAATTATTTTGCAGGATAAGCTGCGTTCGCCTCATCAGCGGCCTTCATCAATTCGTCATAGCGCGCGGAATCAATATCCTTTACCAGGTCATAGATGGATGCGCTCATATCCTTCATCTTCTGCCATTCGCCTTCTGCCAGAGAATCCGTGTAGGTCACACCGTAATTCTGAACCATGTCATTGATGGAATCCTCGTTATATTTCTGCATATATTCCTTGTGGTTCAGGGAAGATTCATTTACTGCCTCCATCAAAATATTCTGCTGCGCTTCCGTCAGCGCATCCCAGGCCTGCTGACTCATCAGGAAAGTCATCACATGGAAGATACGATTGGACTGCGTCAGATATTTCTGTACTTCATAGAACTGAGAGCTGTAGAAGGAACCAACCGTAGTCTCCTGCCCGTCAACGGTTCCGTTCTGAAGTGAAACAAACAGCTCACTAAATGCCATCGTTACCGGCTGTACATTCAGCGCTTCCCAGGACTTGATCGCCATATCGGAAGTCATGGAACGCATCTTCATTCCGCTCAGCTGATCGATGGTCGTAATCTCGGACTTGTTATTGCTGATCAGATACCAGCCGTTCTCATAGAAGCCCAGACCGCGAACGCCGTTATTTACCAGCTCATCCGCCTGCAGCAGAGAGCTTACTGCCTCACTGTCCTGGAATGCATAGGCTGCATCGGTTGTCTCGAACAGGCAGGGAAGATCGAAGAAATTGTACATCGGGCAGAGGGTCTGCACACCGGCCGGTCCCATCAGAGCGAAGGTAACGCCGTTCATCTGCATAGCGTCCATCAATTCGTTGTCACCACCCAGAGAGCCGTCATAATAAAGCTCAATCTTCATATTGCCGCCGCTCTTCTCTTCCACGATCTTCGCGAAATCCTGCGCCGCGATGGAATAAGGATGCGTGCTTGCAACCGTAAGCGCGAATTTGAAGGTCTGCGGATCGCCCAGATCACCGGAAGCTGTATCCGACTGCCCGCCGGATGCCTGACTTTCCGATGCCGCTGCAGTTGTTCCTGATGCTGCTGCCGTAGTGGAACTGCTGTTTCCGCCTCCACATCCCGCCAGTGTTCCTACTGCCATAACCGATGCCAACAGTACGCATAACATTTTCTTTTTCATAGATTTTCCTCCTTCATGTAACTATGAATGTTTTGTTATTAAGAAATGAACTTGACGTTTTCTCTTCGTATTCGTCTGCCTGAACAACTCTTCTGTTCTATTTTGCTGTCATTCTTCCGGATTCCGGATCATATGAGATCTTCGTTCCGTACTTCTCACTCATCTTCTCAAGGAACTCCGCAATTTCTTTTCCTACAGCTTCACCGGGAATCTCCGGAAGTCCGCGCTTCAGGCAATTCTCTCTTCTCATGTCCAGATCCAGCGGAACCAGCTGATAACTTACTTCATGCCCCTCTATATCCATCACAACCATGTAGTTCAGGGAGAAGCGGCGCTCCGCATAGAAACCATTCCAGCTTCCATCCGGATTCTTCGCACGGTTGCCGTGAAGATCCGAAGGTCTGGCATCTGCCGGAAGGTGATAGGTGTGATACATCTCCGGAGAGATCATCGAGTTGCCGGCTTCAAATTCCATAATCAGGCTGCCCAGATTGTAAAAAATCGGGTGTCCCTTATAGATCTCAATACCACGTGCATAGTGCGCACCATGACCGACAAAGGCATCCGCTCCGGCATCAATTGCCTTATGCGCATATTCTTCCACGAACGAAGGGGGGATCGGCGCGTACCAGTTCTCATTGATGCCTTCATGGGTGTGAAGACTTACAATCACGGCATCGGAACGACGGCGAGCATCGCGGATGCTCTTTATCAATGCTGCTTCGTCCTCTTCGTTCACGAAGGTTCTCACTTCCGCCTTCTCGCCCTTCTCAATGGGAAGAAATCCTTCCATCGCAGAACCAAACTTGATATGATTCTCATCCGGAAGCGCCCATGTCTCTACACGGCTGACTTCCATCATGCTGTCATACGTTCCCAGCATCTTATCGATCTTGCGTACCTGCTCGAATTCCTCCTCCGGAAGTACATAGGAACGTCCCCAGCGAAGCGGTGCCAAACCAGGTCTTGCTACGGTATCCGCTCCAGCATTGCAGGCCAGTGCCCGCTCCGACCAGGTCGAATCTGCTGCCACTACGGCAACTCTTCCATGAACGGTATCCAGGAATCTTGCTGCTCTGGCATCCTCCAGATTTCGTCCAACACCACAAGGCTGAATCTCCCTTTCCTCTGCTGCCTCGATCGTCGCCAGGCATCCTTCCCAGCCGTAATCTGTCGTGTGGTTATTCGCAAATCCAACCATGCGGATATTCAGATCCACGAATTCATCCTGGATTTCCGGCGGTACAGAAGTCAGGTACATGCAGAGTCCGGGAGGGGTTCCTCTCTTCGGGGTACTGAATTCCGCATTACAGAATACAGCATCCGCCCCATGCAGAATCTCTACGACATCCGGACTCAGACGCTTCGCCAGATTCCGGCTGGAAAACAGCATATCACCGCAAAGTACAATTCTCATTTACGTCATTTCCTTTCTTAATCTTGATTTTACTGCTGCCATTCGTTTTAACCTTCTAGTTTGTGCGCACTGAATTCTTTTTGCTCCGCATTGCGGAGCGCTGCTCCGTTTTTGTTTATGCAAAAAAAATACAGCATTTCATTTTATTTGTCAATACTTTTTTCGTTTGTTTTATAAAATTTTTTAACACTACGATTTTCTTTGTATTTTACTTGTTTTCTTTGCTCCTTATAAGCGGGATTATACTCAGGCATTTCGAATCTGTCCAATAGATTTTTCTTTTGCTTTCTAATAAATCCCGCTTATAACTCTGCACTTTACCAGGTATTGTCAGGACTCTCGCTCCCGGATCGCTTTCTTCAGGTTCTCCAGCGCCGTCTCCAGTGTCTTTCTGGGGCAGGCAATGTTGGCACGCATATAACCGGAACCTCCTGTTCCAAATTCATAGCCCGGATCGAAAGCAATCTTCGCTTTCTTTCGGCAGAAGTCTTCCAGCTCTGAATCGCACATTCCCAGAGACCGGAAATCCATCCATACCAGATACGTTCCCTCCGGACGGGTAACCGGAATCTCTGGCAATTCCCTCTCCATGAAGGAGATCATATACTCCAGATTCCCCTGCAGATACTTCTTCAGTTCTTCCAGCCACTCTTCCCCATAGCGATATGCCGTCTCCGTGGCAACAAGTCCAAAGATATTACCGGAACCTACATTATAGCGGTTCAGCACTGTCTTAAATTTCTCTCTTAATTCCGGATCCGGAATAATAATACTGGAAGTCTTTAAACCCGCCAGATTAAACGTCTTGCTGGCTCCGGTGCAGAGAATCGTATTCTGTTCCACTTCCGGAGAAAGAGTCGGGAAACAGGTGTGCTTACTGCCTTCAAAGAGAAGATCTGCATGCACCTCATCCGACACAATCAGAATGTGATGCTCCAGGCAGAGCTTTGCCAGAGCTTCCAGTTCCTCCCGGCTCCATACGCGTCCTACCGGATTATGAGGGCTGCACAGAAGAATCATTTTCACTGAGTCATCCAGCTGTGCCTCCAGACTTTCCAGGTCCATCTGATAGCGGCCATCCTTCATGATCAGCGGATTATCCAGAAGCGTCCGTCCGGAGGTGCGCACACTCCTGGCGAACGGATAGTATACCGGCGACTGAACAATCACCTTGTCACCCGGTTCCGTGAATGCATCGATCAGGAAACTCAGCGCGCTCACCACACCGGGACTGTGGCAGATCCATTCTTTCTCGATCGCCCAGCCGTGATGCTTCTTCATCCACCCCTGCACGGCTTCCAGGTAAGAATCCGGCATTCCGGTATATCCGAAAATACCATGCGCAGCTCTTTCCTCAATGGCTTCCGTTACCTTCTCCGGCACACGGAAATCCATATCTGCAATCCACATCGGGATAATTTCCTTGTCTCCAAATGTCTCCTCGCAGGCGTCCCACTTCTTGCTGTTGTAGCCTACGCGATTAATGATATGATCAAAATTACTCATATAAACTCCTTACACTTACATCTGTATTTGTATAGCTCCGATTTCTTATCATTTTTCATCAACCTGTCGGATATATCTTTCTCACAGTTGATCGATATTTTTGTAACGGTTCTTCATCTCATCGGAAGACCAGAGGGACGCATTGCGGATACCGGCTGCTTCCGGGTCGAATACCGGATTCTTTCCCTGCTTTCGCTGTCTCTCGTAATCCTTCACTGCCTTGCCAACAACACCAGAGAGAAGCAGCAGGCTGATCAGGTTCGTCCAGCACATAAAACCGGTACCGATATCGTTCATGGACCATACGAGGCCGCCGGACTTTACAGAACCGAAGATTACCATGCAGAGGAATACAACCTTCATAACCATGAAGAAAGGCTTCATCTTCTCTCTCTTCTCATCACCCATGAAGTAAACCACGTTGGTTTCACCGATATAGTAGGCAGCCATCAGGGAAGTGAATGCGAAGAAGAACAGTGCGATCGCAACCAGAGGACTTCCAATACCGGGAAGAACAGAGTCAGCAGCTGTCTGCGCATAGATTGCTCCGGCAGCCACATCGCCCATGTAGGATACGATATTCTCGCCCGTCACCGGGTCAACAACATTGTAGCTGTTCGTTACCAGCACCATCAGTGCCGTTGCCGTGCATACCAGCAGCGTATCGACATATACGGATACCGCCTGAACCATACCCTGCTTTACCGGATGGGAAGTCTCTGCCGCTGCTGCGGACTGGGGAGCTGTACCCATACCTGCGCTGCAGGAATTTACGCCTCTCTTTACGCCCCATACAATTGCAGAACCAAGCATACCGCCAAAGACAGCATCCGCGCCAAACGCGCTGGCGAAGATCAGACGGAAGGTCTCCGGTACATTTTTGATATTGGCAAAAATAACAATCAGCGCCAGAACAATATAAGCAACGGACATAAAAGGAACCACCAGCTCGGATACCTTCGCGATGCGCTTTACATTACCGAAGATAATGACTGCCATCAGAGCTGCCAGAAGGATGCCGCCAATGTAGGTCGGGATATGAAAAGCATTCTCCAGAGATGTCGTAATGGAATTCGAATGTACGCCGGGGATCAGCAGTACATTACCGATCGCGCAGAACAGGGCAAAGAGAACACCCAGCCACTTCTGTCCCAGAGCCTTTTCCATGTAGAAAGCAGGGCCGCCGCGGTACTCGCCGAATTTTTTCTCCTTGTAAATCTGTGCCAGCGTACACTCTGCAAGGGATGTGCCGGCTCCGAAAAATGCCAGAATCCACATCCAGAAGACTGCGCCGGGGCCGCCGGCCGCGATAGCAGTTACCACGCCTACGATGTTGCCGGTACCGATTCGACCGGCAAGCGCCATGCAGAATGCCTGCATCGGTGAGACACCTTCCTTGCCGCCGGTGTTTTTCTCTTTTACCAGACGGATCGATTCTTTCAGGTAGCGCAGCCAGAAGAACTTCGTCTTAATGGCGAAGAAGACGCCTACCACCAGGCATAGAATGATCATGTAGTTTCCCCAGAGAAAGCCACTGACCGTTTTAACAAATTGTTCCATAGGATACCTCCTCATTTGTTCGTGATACTTTTATATGAAGCAATCTGCATGCCATCTCCTATTTCTTTTCTGTAATAATTTTTTTCTGCAAATTTTGATAGGAATTTCACTCGTTCCGTTCTCCTTTTCATTTTTCCGGATCACTTTTTCACATTTTCACCGTGTTTTCTCCGCTTTTTCTACTGTCACTTTTGTTTTTCCCTTCTTTTTTCTTTAATACCAGACGAACCGTTTCTTCTTTCTTTCAAAAAGCAAAAAGAAATGGGTATTAATATATCCCATTTCTCCCATTTCCTCTTGCTTTTTGTTTTTTACGCTTTGCTTTTTTGCTTTTCCTATTACGGTTCGGACTCGTATTCTTCGAGTACTTCTGATGCTTCCCGACCTGCCGGAGTCAGGGATGTCCCGCTCCTGCCCCGCCCCTGACAGATCAAGCCAAAATCTTCCATCTCCACCAGAAGTCCCCGCAGAACAGATTCCGTGCAACCGCAGGCACGCAGACGCTCCGTCTGTGCCAGACTTCTGCGCCCTGCCGAGTGCTCTCCCCGTTCCTCCCGAAGACGCAGAGCCTTCAGGACTTCTGCTGCCAGCCGCCCCTCCTGCCGCGTCTCCAGCAGGAACTGCAGGAATGCGTCCGGAATCGCAGGCGCCGTTTTCTCCGCGGAATCTGTCAGTGCTTGTTCAAGACCAGCATAACGCACATCCAGATCTTCTTCACCGATCTGCGCCTTGCCCCAGTTTGCAAAGTATTCCACACAGTTGCGAAGCTCCCGGATATTTCCTTCCCAGTACATGCTTTTCAATTTCCGCATGGCTGCTTCTGTGAATTCATAATCGACTCCCAGCTGTTTCTGAAAGGTATGGATGAGCGCTGGGATATCCTCCGGCCGCTCCCGAAGCGGCGGCAGACGCAGCGGCACAACATCCAGGCGATAGTAGAGGTCCGCACGGAAGGTTCCCTCACGGATCTGTTCTCTAAGCTTCCGGTTCGTTGCTGCCAGGATACGCACATCCACATCAATGATACTGTCACCGCCAAGACGCATTACCTCTTTCTCCTGAAGGACACGAAGCAGACGCGTCTGCAGGTGAATCGGCATCTCTCCGATCTCATCCAGAAAGAGTGTGCCGCCCTCCGCCTGCTCAAAGAGCCCTTTCTTGCCGCCGCGGCTGGCTCCGGTAAATGCTCCCTCCTCATAGCCGAAAAGCTCGCTTTCCAGAAGAGACTCCGGCAGCGAAGCGCAGTTCAGCCCGACAAACGGCCCATTCTTTCTGGCGGAAGCATTGTGAATCGCCTGCGCCAGCAACTCCTTGCCGGTTCCGCTCTCGCCGCAGATGAGGATCGAAGACTCCGAAGCCGCGTTCTTTTCCGCCAGCGCCAGCAGCTGCTTCATATTCTGCGAGCGGGTGACGATGGATGAGAAATAGTATTTCGCCGTGTAGCCTCGCCCCAGCGTCCGTTTTCCTCTGGACGGCAGCTCCGGAACCGGTTCCAAAGTGATATAATTCAGGACGCCATCGCGTGCTTCATGCTCCATGTTCAGGCGGACATAGAGATCCTTTTTGCGCACAGTAATCTTTCTTTTCTGCCCGGGCTTCATATTCTGTATGGATTCACGAACGGCTGCGCTATCGAAGATATCCAGCATATGGCGTCCTTCCATACGCTCCCCGGAGAGTCCCACCAGTTTCACCGCCAGCTCGTTATATGTCTTGATGATTCCATCATTGGCAAAAGCGATGACGCCGGATTTTTCCTCCGCGCCGATGCCATATTCACCACGGAAATCACGATCCTTCGCATAGGGGAAGCTGGTTCCATAATTGGCCGGCATAATCGTTGCGCAATACTCCTGCACGGCCGGTGTCAGGAAAAGTTCCGGAAAACCGAGCGTAATCAGTACAAATACAATCGTTGAGATATCGATACACCGCCTGCCAATCTCCACAATCTGAGATACAGACGCCGGCACCGCCCATGCTTCTCCAGGTGAAATGGCCACATCGACTCTCTGATGAAGCTCCGTGTACGGTGTATAGGGAATCAGCTCCAGATGAGTCGCGCCCAGGTGATAAATCTGCTCCACGCACTGCAGGCTGAGGTTTCGGTTCACGTTCACCATCAGCGCGCGTGTTCTCGGCGGCAGCGCCTGAATGGCCTCGAAGCCTTTGCGAGATATTGTAAGCGCAGCTGTAACCAGAGTAATTCCGCTTGCCAGCTGCTTCTTCGCCAGCGGAAGCATATCATCAGATGAAATCACTGCCAGATCCGCCTGAATTGGTTGATAGATCGAGCCGTCTTCCATGCAGTATGTAGAAATCAGGACACGATTCTCCAGAATTTTCTCGAACAGGTTCCGGTATTCATTTACTGCTTTGCGCGAATATGCGATAATTGCAAGGTTTTTCATACGTCAAATTCTCCCAGACATCAGCTACAGAGCAGCAGATCATTTCTCGACGCCGCAAGCTGTCTTAACTCTTCAGTGAACTACTCGGCAACTGAGTTACCAGAGCATCTGAAATCTGGCGGGATACCGC
>ENA-UOJJ01002781-UOJJ01002781.1-human-gut-metagenome-genome-assembly--contig:-CS66-NODE-2781-length-20481-cov-5.092040_pt1 | contig 20481 bp, 12 predicted proteins | sample MGYA00242343_ERZ723890 | MGnify/ENA metagenome assembly ERZ723890
CGCGCAGGAAGACCCCCTCGTACAGGAATATCTCCCGGGCGAGGCGTTCGGCTGCTCGATTCTGGCAAAGGACGGCGCTGTGTACCGGACAATCTGCCACCACCGGCTCCGCGAATACCCCGTCGCTGGCGGGCCTTCGAGCTGCTGCGAGAGCATTTCGCGGCCGGATTTATGTGCGTACGCCGAAAAAATTGTGTGGGAAACCGGCTTTTCCGGCCTTGCGATGTTCGAATTCAAATGCGGCGCGGACGGCGCGCCCCGGCTTTTAGAGATCAACCCCCGCGTCTGGGGTACGTTCCCGCTCACGCGCGCGTCCGGGTCGGATTTTGCCTACAGCTGGTTCTGTCTGGCGGCAAACCTTCCCTTACCGGAAGAGCAGCCCGCAGCCCCTGTGCGCATGGTCTACTATCCGGCGGACTTTGCCGCGGCGCTCGGTTATCTCAGGTCAGGAAAGCCCGGGCAGTTTTTCGCCGTGCTGCGTGACTTTATAAATCCCGCCGTTAAAAACGGCCTTGCCGACAAAAAAGACCCCGCCCCCGCGCGGGCGTATTTCCGCAATTTATTTTGCCGGGGAGGACACAAATGAAACTGCTTGCCGACCTGCATGTCCACTCCCGCGCCTCCGCCGACGGAAGAAGCAGCGTAGAGGCCCTGATCGAAGCCGCCAAGGCGCGCAGCCTCGCTGCCATCACCGTCTCCGACCACGACCTGTGCACGCCGCTGCCGGATAGCCCGGACGTGCTTTTGATTCCGGGCGTGGAGATCACCTCCGCGAACGGGCACATCCTGGGCCTCTTTCTCGACCGGCCCATCGACTTTGCTGCCCTCGGGCGTTACCCCGCGCCGGAAAAGGCCATCGAAGCCATTCACGCGTGCGGCGGTCTTGCCGTCCTCGCGCACCCTTTCGCGCCTGTGAAGCTCTCGGAGGATGAGATTTCAAAGCTGCCGTTTGACGCGATCGAAACGGCCAACGCCCGCGCGATGCTGAAACCCGGTGCTAACGAAAAAGCCCGGCAGTTGGCTTCCGGACTGCACCTTCCCGGAACCGGCGGCTCGGACGCGCACTGCGCCAAGGAGCTCGGCGGCTGCGTGACGGAATTTACCTGCGAACCGAGCCTTTCTGCACTGAAAGCCGCACTTCTGGAAGGACGCTGTAATCCCATTGAAGTACGCGCGTGCAAATGGGTCTGGAAGGGCTTTTCGAAGCTTCGCCGCGAGCGAACCTGCGGCACATTCGTTTCCCGCTGCAAGGCGCTCGGCTATTTTGCCGGGTGCGTGCTGCGCGATATTTTGAAGATTTAAGGAGGCGCGCCATGTCTGCTGTCACGAAGGCCATCGGCCTTGCCAAAAAACTCAAGCACCGCTATCAGGACGAGCTTCGCGCCCGCACGCCGGTGTACTTAAGTCCCGTGCGCCGCATCGAGCAGGTGCGCCTGCCGAAGCGAATCTGCGCCATGACCTTTGACGACGGTCCCTGCCGCCTGCCCGCGAACCCCTCGAAGGACGGAAAGCCGCTGACGCTCTCGCTTCTGGAAAGCTTGGAGCAGTACGGCGCGCGCGGCACGTTTGACATCGTGGGCGACACATCTGAAAATTACCCGGACAAGCCGGGAAAGGAAGGTTCCGCATCGTGGGGCGGGGTCAAATTTGACCACTACCCCGATATCCACAAAGACGCGGACGGCGGCGCAGTGCATTGCCCCGAGCTCGTGCAGCGTATCTTGGACGGCGGGCACGAGATCACGAGCCATACCTACCGCCACGTGCTCTACGGCCCCAAACCTCTGGTCTACGGCGGCCGGCAGCCATTCGATTCTCTTTCCGAGGTCGCAGATGACCTTCGCAGGCTCGACGATCTGCTGCGTAAAGACTACGGCTACGAAATAAAGCTCTCCCGCCCGCCGCACTATGTCGACAAAACAAGAGACGGCTTTACGAGCTACGACGCGCACGCGCTGCTCGGCTATCAGTACATGGCCGCGAGCTTCGACGGCGCGGGTTGGCTTCCGCTGGCAAGCTATGAAGCGGAGGTCGAGGCGATGCTCGCCCCCATGGAGCGCGCGCTCGCTGAAAACCCGGACTGCCTCTGCGGCCAGATCATCTTCCAGAAAGACGGTTACAACATGGCGCGCCGCTCGCCGGTTGCGGACGCACTTCCAAAGCAATTGGCGCTACTCAAAGAGTATGGCTACCGCGTCGTGACCGTCTCGGAGCTTTTAACCATGTGCCCATTTGCGGATCTCTCGCCGGAGAGCCCGGTCTTTGCGCCCGCGAAGGCGCTGCTGGATACGGGCTGGTGCGTCTGCTACCGCGATAATACCGTTCGGCCGGACGCAGTTTTAACGCGCGGCGAAGCGTGTATGCTCGCCTTTGGCTGGAAGACGGCGGCGCGGCGGTTAGATCTTGTGAAGACCAAAACGAACGTCTGCCGCGACGTTTCTTACCGCCACCCTTACGCCGCGGCCATTGAGCAGGCCTTAGAGCGCGGATGCCTGCAGCAGGAAACCGGCCGCTTCCGCCCGGACGACCCCATCTCGGAAGCGGAGTTTTCTAGTTTTTGCGAAACATTTTTCGGCCAGTCCGCCCCGCGGCCCCACAGTCCCATCACCCACGCGCAGGCCATCGAGCTGCTGGCGGCCATGGCAGCGCGCGACAATACCTGATTGGAGGAACCATTATGCAGCTGGATACCGCAGTCAAGAATCTCACAAATCATGGATTTTCTGTTCGCGTTTTCAAAACACAGCAAGAAGCCGTCAGCGCCATCTCGCAGGAGCTCTCCGGCAGGGCCATCGGCTTTGGCGGCAGCATGACGCTGCAGGAACTCGGCCTTTTTGAGTTGCTGTCCGCCAACAACACCGTCTACTGGCACTGGAAGCAGACCCCCGCCGAGGCCCGCGAAAAGGCCGTAACCGCGCAAATCTATATGACCTCTGCCAATGCCATTTCCGAAACGGGCGAAATCATCAACATCGACGGCACAGGAAACCGCGTCGCCGCCATGCTCTACGGCCACGAGGCGCTCTACATCATCGCAGGCATCAACAAGCTTACGCCCGACCTCCCCTCCGCCATAGAACGCGCAAGAAACATTGCTGCGCCGTTAAACGCCCGCCGCTTAAGCTGCAAAACGCCCTGCGCGATGAGCGAGCCCATGCGCTGTCATGACTGCGGCAGCCCCGACCGGATCTGCAACGGCTTTGTTACGCTCGCGCGCCCCTGCGGCGGTATCGGCAAAACACACGTCATCCTGATCGAAGAAAAGTTAGGCTATTAACCAAAAACCGAGTGCACCGCGTATTGCAGTGCGCTCGGTTTTTGATTGACCTGCATCATTCTTCGTAGGGGCCGATGCCCACATCGGCCCGGCGATACCATTCGTTTTTACGGAAATCCAATGCGAATTCGTTGGTACCCAAGGGGCGATGTGGGCATCGCCCCCTACTAGGATGAAACGCTTAAAGATTTACTTTTATATGGGAGCAATGTGTTGCTGTGTACGGTTTTCACTTGCAGAGAAAATAAAATATTAAGAGGTTCACTCTACTACGCGTTTGTTTGATAAATTGCGATCATATTTAAGCTTTGGGCTCCGCGCCGGCCTTTTTGGCGCGCGCTCTTCCCGATCTGCGGCGGCGGTGGTGGGTCGGCTTTTCGGTCAGGCGGCGGTAGCTCTCGGCAGCCTCGCTGTCCGCGCTGTAGACCAGGCGGTTGGCGCGAAGCGTCCCATCGGGGTCTTCTGCAAGGCGCACGCGCACCAAAAACGCACCGTCCGCTTCGCACGCAGCCATGGCCATAAAGCGCTTGCCGGGCTGCGGATACCACTTGCCGCAGGACATGCGCTTTCCGCAGACGGGGCAGATATTCCCGCTTCCTGCCATCGCGGCCAGCGCATGGGGCTTGTCCGGGTGTCCGTGGCTCACGCTGCGAAGCAGGCAGCCCGGAAGCTCCGCGCCGTGAAACCCGTTTTCGTGCTCCTTCGCGGCCTTTTCATAGGCGGCGATACCATCCGTGAGGTTGAGCCGGCTGCAAATGAGCGCCGTATGATACGCGTCTCCCAGCGCGTCGTGCGCAGGTCTCGTCGGCTCGATGCCCATGATCTGCATCGCAGACGACAGCGACTTCTGCGCGCTCGAGCCGTCAGTCTGGGCGTTGAAAATCAGCTGCGCGTTGTACCAGGTATCAACCCACGCGGTGTCCATGCCGTAGAGCGTGAGATTTTCCTTCAAAATTACAATATCGTCGAAGCCCCACGTCAGAAACGCCGCGTCTTCGCCGCACCAGTCGTGAAACGCCTGCATTGCCTCGCGGAAGGGCTTGCCCCGCTCCTTGAGAACGGAATCCTTGATACCGGTGAGGCTCGCGACCTTGCGGTTCATCTTTTTATAATAGGCCGGACGGATCAGCGTCTGAAACTCGTCGGCGACCTCGCCGTCGCGCGGCATGCGAACCGCGCCGATCTGGACAATCTCGCCGCGAATGGGGCTCGGCAGAACCTTTTTCGCGCTCGGAGAGCCCGGCCACGGCTGGTTCCACTCCATGTCCAGAACGAGATATTGCATACGCTCACCTCCGTCAGGAAAACTTCTCCCGCTATGGTATCACAAAACGCGCCATATGTAAACAAGGAGATATAAACAAGCTTCCATGTACCCGGCATTTTGTCACCCCTTTCCCCCATCCCGCATAATATAAAAGACCGGCGCAGCAGAATCTGCGCCGGAAAGCTCGCGAAAGGCGGTAGACATATGCCCTTTTTGTTTCTCAGTCCCTCCACGCAGGAGTTTAATCCCTACATCACGGAAGGAAACGAAGAGCTCTGGATGAACCGGCTGGCCGATCAGATGGAGCCTTACTTACACGCAAGCGGCGTGAACACGGTTCGAAATGACCCGGAGGCCGGCGCGGCGGGCGCGATTCGCCTGTCCAATCAGGGGGACTACGATTTTCATCTCGCGCTCCACTCCAACGCCTCCCCCGAAGCGCTCGCAGGTCAGCAGCGCGGCGTGGACTTTTACTACTATCCCGCGAGCGCGGCAGGGCTCCGGATGGCGAACATCCTTGTCGACAACATAAAACCGATTTATCCGCTTCCCGACCGCGTGCAGGCAAGGCCGTCGACGGCCATCGGAGAAGTTCGCCGGACGAAAGCCCCCTCGGTGCTTGCCGAGCTCGGGTACCACGACAATGTGGACGACGCGAACTGGCTGACCGGGAATTTAGACGCGATTGCGCAGGCGTTATCTGTCGGCGTGACGGAATATTTCGGTCTTCCGTTTCTCATTCCGGGAGAGATCCGGGACGGGAAAGTCGCGACAAACGGCAGCAGCCTGAACCTCCGCGGCCTGCCATCCACCGACGGTGCAGTGCTCGCGCAGATGCCGAATGGCGCGGCGGTCCGGATTCTGGCCGAGTACAACGACTGGTACTCCATTTTTTATGACGGCCTCTACGGCTTTGCCGAGCGGCAGTATATCGCCGTCTAGCCCTCTTTGCCGAGCCGCCGCGTCTGAATGTCGCCTTCCGCCCAGCCCCGGTCCTTGCCGCAGACGGGGCAGACGCGGAAGGCTTCCTTGGACAGCATCACAAACCCACAGTTGAGGCAGCGCCAGACGATCGGGCGCTCCTTTTTATAAAGCCGCTCGGTCTGCATCTGCTCGTAGCTCTCCAAAAACACGTCCCGGTGCACCGCTTCGATGCGGGCGATATTCTCCCAGAGGCTGGCGATATCGGCGTACCCTTCCTCGCGCGCGGTTTTTGCGAAGCCCGGGTAGACGCGCACCGACTCTTCATTTTCACCCTTCGCCGCCTCGAGTAAATTCTCCATCGTCACGCCCAGCGTATAGGGGTAGCCCGCCGAAATGTCAATGTTCTCGATCGGCTGACGGCCGTATTTTTGCAGCTTCTCCAGAAACTCCTGCGCGTGAATCTGCTCGTTGGCGGCGGTCTCCTCAAAGATCCGGGCAAGATAGGCAAGGCCCTCTTTTCTGGCCTGATCTGCGTACTGCGTATAGCGCTGGCGTGCCTGCGATTCCCCCGCGAACGAGCGCGCAAGGTTTCGGCACGTTTGGGTCTGCATGAATTCCATTCAAATCGCTCCTTTTGCAAAATTCTCAATACGGCTAGAATCTGCAAAATCGGGCGCTTTATTCCGCACGCAGGCTTGACATGTTTTGTATAATAAAAGATAGAGCATTTTGGCTCGCAAACTATGACTTTTTGAGGATTTTTATGAACAAACGAATTTTCACGCTGCTGCTGGCGGCGCTGCTCCTCCTGACTGCCTCCGGCTGCTCCAAAAAGCAGGCGCTTCCGGAGCAGAAAACCGCCGACATTCTCGCCACAACCCAGCCCGTCTATCAGCTGGCCTCCGCCCTTACCGACGGGACGGGCCTTTCGGTTTCGCTTCTCATCTCCGAGCCCGTCTCGTGCCTGCACGACTACACGCTGACGGTCGCGCAGATGGAAAAAATCGAGGGCGCGCAGCTGGTTTTGGAGAGCGGTCTCGGTTTGGAGGATTTCATGGAGGATGCGCTCTCCGGCAAGACGCGCATCGATATCGCAAGCGGGCTCTCCACGCTGACCGGCGACGAGGGCATTGACCCCCACTGGTGGCTAGACCCCACGCGCTTTCAGCAGGCAGCCGCCACCGCCGCACGGGAGCTCGGCGCGCAGTACCCGGAATTTTCCGACCGGATCACCGAAAATCTTGCTGCGTTTGACGAGAAGCTTTCCGACTTGCAGGCTTACGGAGACGAGGCGCTGGCGAATCTTTCCTGCCGCGAGCTTATCACGTTCCACGACGGCTTTTCCTACTTCGCAGACTCGTTCGGTTTGACCATTGCCGCCGCCATGGAGGTCGAGTCCGGCAGCGAGCCTTCGGCGAAGGAATTGGAGACAATCATCGCCATTGTCGAAGAGGACCAAATTCCCGCCGTATTTTACGAGACGAACGGGGAAGCGGGCTCTGCCGAGGTCGTTGCAAACGAGACGGGGTGCTCGGTCTGGACGCTTGACATGGCCATCAGCAACAGCGACTATTTTGCCGCCATGCGCGAGAACATCGACATTGTAAAGGAAGCGCTCGGATGATTTACAAGCACGCAAATACCGGCGGCTGCGAAAACGCCTGCTGCCTCAAAATTGAACATCTGTCGGTCCGAATCGGATCAGACGTCATTCTGGACGATATCAATCTGCACATGCACTGTGGGCAGATTGTTGCGCTGATTGGGCCCAACGGCGCGGGAAAATCGACGCTCATCCGCGCGATTCTCGGCCAGCGGGAATACGAGGGCAAGATCACCTTCCATTCCGCGGATGGCAAGCAGACCCGTCTTCGCATCGGCTACGTGCCGCAGAGCCCGGCCTTTGACCCGGCGGACCCTATTTCGGTTCTTGATCTTTTCACCTGCTGCATTGCAAAGCGCCCTGCGTTCCTGCGCCCCGGAAAGGCTTTGCGGGAGAAGGTTTTAGAGTGCCTTTCGCGCGTGCACGGGGAGAGCCTCATCGACAAGCGCGTCGGCACGCTCTCGGGCGGAGAGCTTCAGCGTGTGCTGCTGGCGCTGGCGCTCGAGCCGATGCCCAACATGCTGATTCTCGACGAGCCGCTTTCGGGCGTGGACGTGGAGGGCATGGAGCTTCTCATGGACATGCTGGACGAAATCCGGAAAACCTACGATCTTTCGATTCTCATGACGACCCACGATTTTTCGATGCTCGAGCGCTACGCCGACCGTGTAGTGCTCTTGCGCGAGAAGATTCTTTGCAAGGGAACGCCGCTGGAGGTTCTGAACTCGGACGAGTTTGCGCAGGCGTTTCACCTGGGAGGTGCAAAATGAGCATCTGGTACGCACTGTGCGAGGCAATGCACCTCGAGTTTCTCCATATGACGTTCATGAAGAACGCGCTGCTTGCCGTTCTCATCCTCGCGCCGCTTTTTGGCCTTCTTTCCACCATGATCGTCACCGGGCGCATGAGCTTTTTCTCTGACGCGCTCGGCCATTCAGGCTTCACCGGCATTGCCGTCGGTGTTCTCTGCGGCGCGGTACAGCCGATCGGCTGGGCGGTGGGACTGGCCGTTTTGTTTGCGCTGCTGTTTTCGTTCGTGCGCAGCCGCTCGCGGCAGTCGGCCGATACGATCATCGGCGTGTTTTCGTCGACCGCGGTCGCACTCGGTATTTTTATCGCGACGCTCGGCGGCAGCAGCTTTACAAAATTCAATAAGTATCTGATCGGCGACATTCTCTCCGTCACGCCGGGCGAAATCGGGCGGCTGGCGCTCGTTCTGCTGGGTGTGGCGCTTTTGTGGATATTTGCGGCGAACCGGCTGTTCCTGACGGCGGTGCATCCGCAGCTTGCCTCCTCGCGCGGCATTCCGACGGAAAAGACGCAGGCGCTATTCACGGTCTGCATCGCAGTCGTCGTGACCTTAGCAATGAGCTGGGTAGGCCTGATGGTCATCAACTCCCTTCTCGTGCTCCCTGCCGCGTCGTCCAGGAACATCGCGCGAAATTTGCGGGAATATCACCTGTTTTCCGTTCTCGGGGCGCTGGTCTGCTCGGTAGGCGGCCTTGTAACCGCGTACTATCTTGGCTGCTCGGCCGGCGCGACGATTGCGCTGTATCTCGCGCTTTATTTTACCGTTACCTTCTTCTTCCGCAATACGCGGCAGTAAATTCCGACAAAAACATACCTGCTTTTTTGCAATTCTTCAAATTACACGTAGGGGGCGATGCCCACATCGCCCCAAGGGCAGTTTGAATTCGCCGGAGATTTCCGTAAAAAACGGTACATTCTGCCGGGCCAATGTGGGCATTGGCCCCTACGCATAAATGATACTCTGCACAACGCAAAACGCTCGGGAAGCGATGCTTCCCGAGCGTTTTTGGTTCCACTTACGGCAGATTGTTATAGCACTGCTCCAGCTTTTCGTAGAGAAGGCTGTCGACAAACGTCCTCTGCGCGTCCGTCAGCTTCCAGTACGCGTCCCACGCCTTCTGCACGGTCTTCGCCGTCTTGGTCGTGACGTTGTCCGGATCGAGCTTTTCGATCTGTTTTTCGACCTTCTGCGCCGCGGACTGGTTCTTCTTGAGCGCTCTCTGGCAGTTCTTGAGAATGTTCTGCTCGTCCTTCGTCGTGAAGCGCTGGAAGAGCTTTTTGTCCGCGTCAAACATGTCCTGCGCCTGCTCGTAAAGCGCCGCCATGTCCTTGTCCATGTGGTTCTCGTCAAGCTGAGAAATTAAATTGCGCAGTTCCTCGCTTTTCTGCATGCCCTCGTCAAACGCTGCCTTGCTCTCCTGTAGGTTTTTCTCCAGCTTTTCATTGATCGGGAGACTGCGCGCCTGAAGCTCCTGCACCTTCTCCAGTGCCTCGGTGAGTTTCTCCTCATCGGAAGCCTTGATCTTTGCCGCCGCCGGAACCTTCTTGACGAGCCTTTCCGCGTCCTGAATCAGCTTCTTGTTCTCCTGAAGCTCCTTCAGGCGGGGTAGGACTTCGTTTTCCAGATACGCTGCGTTCTCCGGATTGACAAAGCTCTTCTGCTCTTCGGACAGCTTGCCGTACGCCTTGTTTGCCGCCGTGACGGTCTTTTCGTGCGTGAGCGTCATATCCGCCGGTGTCTCAAACGGGAGCTTTTCGATCTGCGCATCGACCTTTGCCGCCGCCTTGCGATTCTTCTCGAAGGTCTTTTCCGCCGCCGTGAGCTGCGAGTAGAGCGTCTTTACCTGCTTCTGCTGCGTTTTGTCGAGCTGTTTCAGGTCGATCTCATCATAGCACGCGCGCGCCGCATCGATGGCCGCGCCGTCCGTGTTCCAGACCTTGTCCTTCTTGCCGGGGACGGCCTCCATCAGCTTCTCGAAGCGCTCTGCTGGGTCCTCCGGAAGCTCGGGCTCTTTCCGGAGCTCTTCCATGCGCGAGACGCAGGACGTGAGCTTTTCTTTCATGCTTTCACTGACAAGCGCCCTTGTCTCGTCGTCCAGCGCGTCAAAGGCCGCCTTTGCAGCGTCCACCACATCGCCGTCTTCCTTCGTCAGTGCATCCGCCTCCGGAAGCGCTTCGATCTGCGCCTGCATCTTCCGCGCCGCTTCCTCGCGCTGCTTCTGCGCGTCGTCTGGAATTTCGTAATCCACATCAAAGAGCGCCTTGAGCCGTTCCTTGACCGCTTCCTTTGTTGTAAGCTGCATGGCCGCCATCGCTTCTTGCAGGCTCTCGCCTGTCTGCGTATAGTCGGTCCTGCCTGCCGCGGATAACGTATCGCCGCAGTAGCCATAGACCGCCTTGACCGTGACATAGGCAGGCGCACCGACGATTGTGCCGCTCAGATATCCCGCAAAGCCGCCGGCATAGCCCTGTCCATCCGAGCCGTCGGCTTCCACGCGTCCTGCGCTGAGCGCCGTGTCCACATACCGGATCGAGCCTGCAAAGCCGCCGACATAGCCGCCGCCGGACACGTCGCCAAGGCTGTAGCAGCGCTTGACGATGCCGGAACCGCTTCCCATGAAGCCGCCCACGGAGCTTTGTGCATGGACGCACACATCGGCGTGCGAATCGTAGATTTCGCCGTCGTTCTCTCCCACCAGACCGCCGGCGATCGTGCCGCTTTCACCCGCGTCGACGCTGCCCTCGGTGCTGCACATCGTGATCGTACCTTCGTTGCGTCCTGCAAGGCCGCCGGTGATCGTCCGGCCTGTGAGCGTTCCTTCAAACGAGCAGCGGTCGACTGCATTTTTGACAGAGAAGCTTGTCTCCGGATCTGTCTTGCCGTCGTTCCGGCCGATCAGGCCGCCCGTCTCCGTTTTGCCTGCGACGCTGCCTGTCACATGGACGTTGCCGATCAGTCCTGCAACATTGCCGGACATACTGTCTTTGCTGAGCGATACCTGTGCCCAGCCCACAACTGCGCCCACAAGCGAACCGCCCGTGACTGCGGCGTCCTTAAGCGTCAGATTCTTGATCGTGCCGCCCCGAATCACGCGGAACAGGCCGACATTCTCCTCGTCCGCGCGCGCGATGGTGAGATTGGAGATCGTTTTTCCATTGCCGTCAAACACGCCGGTAAAGGGCGCGCTCCCGCTGCCGATGCCGGGAAATTCCGCGCCTTGCAGATCAATATCCTGCGTCAGCCGGTAATTGGCGGCGAGCGCTTCTGCATCCTGACTTGCCGCCAGCGCGCGCAGCTCGCTTTCGGACGAAATTTCCGTCCAATCGCCGGAGCCTGCGTCCAGCTCCTCTACCCTCGGCGCACGGAAATGGTTCTGGGTCATGCCCTCGTACCACAAAAGCGTGTCGCCGTCGCTGAGCGTCGCTGTGGATACGCCGAGGTTGGAAAGCACACCGTTGATCGTAAACATCCAGCCGTTCGGCGCAAGCAGCTCACGGCCATTGATGGTGCTGACATAACGGCCGAGATTCGTCGTTTCATAGCCGTAGGTGAGCTTTTCCTGCTGCATGGCCTCGTCCATCACATCGCACACGCGCGTGTTGCCGTTTGAGAGCATCTCCACCTCGATTTCCTCGCCAAAGCGCTCATAGCGGTATTCCTGCGTGTTGTACTTTGCCAGGATGATGGTGACCTCCAGCGGCGTTTTCTTCAACGGGACCGGGATCTCCACGCCCGTCAGATACGGAAGGCCGCCGTTGTCTTCTTCGTTTTGACTCCAGCTTGCGCCGAGCTTCGAGCGGAAGTCCTCCGTCTGCATGCCGGAAAGCGCAAGACCGGTCGCGCCATAGTTGCTCGCGGCTGTCTCCGAGGCCTCGTTGTAGTAGCAGTTTGTAATGCCCTCGGACTGGTCATACTGGAATGCGCTGTCCGGCTTGTTGCCGCCGATGAAGCCGTGTCCGCCTTCTGCCGAGCAGGTGACCACGCCTGCCGCATAGCAGTTTTCATAGACATTTCCGCTGTAGACGGATCTTCCGACAAAGCCGCCGGAGTAGCCGCGCGCCGAAACGTTTCCGAGCGCGAAGCAGTCGCGGATGATACCGCCGTAGCACAGGCCGACAAAGCCGCCCGCGTAGTCGCTTTTTGTATAGACATCCATGGACGTCCAGCAGCGCTCGATGAGGCCGCCCTCTTCATTCGAACCGACAAAGCCCGCGTGGCCCGTAGCCGTGGTGGTGTTGGAGTCGAACCGACCGCCGCGCACATAGCTTCTGCGGATGATGCCGTAGTTCCGGCCCGCCATGCCGCCCATGACGCCGCTGATATCGGCCGAGATGTTGCAGCCGATGACCGCGCAGTCTTCGATCACGCCGTAGTTATTGAGCGCGAGCACAGCCGCCGTGCCGGAAAAATAGACGTTGGGGTACACGATCGTCACATCGTGGATATAGCTTTCGCTGCCCGCGAAGGCAAACAGGCCGGAGTCGGAATTCGAGAGCGTCAGCCCGCGGATCTCAAAGCCGTTTCCGTCGAACTCGCCCTGGAACATGTAGGTCTTCGAGCCGATGGATTTTGTCCGGTTCTGGTCGGCGGCGGAGAGTTCGGAGAAGTCGATATTGTTCGCCAGCCGGTAGTTTTTGCTCCATTCGATCTCCTGCATGCTTGCAGAACTCGAATCGCCCGGGTCGGACGGCACATCCTCGGTATTCGCGATTTCCATCCACTGCGCGGCGGACGTGATCTCAACCCACTCGGTCGAAGGCTTGCTCGAGGACGTATACGTCGGGCTCATCTCCGAGCAGATGGAGTCGTGCAGACCGTAGGTCTCGTTGAGCGACGTATCGGCGATGGCCGTGACGGTAAAGGCATAGCTTCTTTGCGCTGTCAGTGCGCCTTTGAGTTCTAACTGTGTCACATTGCCCGGCAGCTCAAAGGCTTTGACAAACCCATACTTCCCGTTTATGACCTCGTAGAGCTCGAGCTTGTAGGCCTGATCGGCCGTAAAATTGTCCTTGCCCGTCCACTTCGCGAGTGTGCCGTCCCATTGCAGTCCCGTCACCGGTTTCATGCGCGTATAGGGATCCTGCCATCCAACCACATCGCGGTCTACCTGCTCCGCCGTAGGCAGAACATACGTCCCGTCCTCCTCGACTGCGCAGACTGCCGCGTAATAGACACCATCTTCCAGCTGTGCAAAAACCTCTGTGCAGTCATAGCTCGTCTGCGCGCCAAGCTTTACTGTCTGCGCCAGCTGTAGCTCGCTCCAGTAGTCGCCGAGTGAGAGTCCGCTTTCTACCGCCTGCAAAATGATATACTTGCAGCACGCCTGATACGCCGCGTCGTAATCTGCCAGCGCAGCGTTGTACCTCTTATTGGCCGCGTCATAGTTGTCTACGTCCTCTTGTGTATAGCCGTCTTTATACTGCGCGTTCAGCTTCTGCTCGAGCGCATCGTTCAGCGTCTGGAACTTCCCGTCCATTTCCGTTTGCAGCGCAAGCAGTTCCTGCTTCTGGCTGTCTGAAAACTGCGCGATGATCGCGTTCTGATCCAGCTGCAAAAGACGCAGCGCCCAGCTGTCCACTTCGTCGTCCGGCTCCGCTGTCAGGGCCTGCTGCTCCTGCTGCGTCAGCGTTTTCCAGACACGCACCTTCTGCCATAGTGAGATCGCATAGCCGCTTGCGCCTGTGACCGGCTTCCAGTTGAGCTTCGCCGTAGGGAGCGTGATCGGCTCATCGGCAAACGTTTCAATGATCTCGCGCTCAAACGCCGCATCCTGCGCCAGCAGTGTCTCCCCCGCCGTGGCCTGTGCCTTCTGCCACACAAGAACCGGATAGCCGCCGTTTTCTGTCAGCTCCTGTTTCCATATCCCGTCTCGCCCGGCGCGCAGAGCCGTCAGAAGCTCCGCCTTACTGACCGCGTCCGTGCTGCCGTCCGGGAGGATTTTGCCGCCCGTGACCACATAGCAGTTTTCGCCGTCATACAGATCCTTCGGTGCGATCGCACCTGTCGTTTTTCCGGTGACGGTTCCGGCGCTGTAGCAGTTTGTGATCTTGCCCGCCAGTGTGCTGAGATACCCACGGATGCCGCCCGCGTAGTTTGCGCCCGAAATAAGCCCGGTGTTATAGCAGTCGGTGATGGCGGCTTTTCCCATATCGTAGCCGAGAATACCGCCCGTGCGGCTGTCGCTGCCGCCCGTCACATTGCCCGCGTTATAGCACTGCTCGATGGTATTCGTCTTATCGTATACGCCTGCGCTGCCTGCAATACCGCCGGTATAAGACCCCGAGCCGGAGACGGCAGCTTCATTGCCGCAGCGGAAGATCGTACCGCCGTTTTTCAGATAACCCACGATCGCGCCGGTGTAGGTTGTACCGCTGACCTTGCCGCTGACAACAAGATTTTTAACCGTGCCGCCGTCGACGCAGGCAAACAGCCCCGCGAGCTTTGCTCCCGATACGTTCAGTCCCTTGATTTTATGGCCTTGCCCATCGAACGTTCCTTTGAAGCCATAGGTATCCCTTCCCATTGGTTCCCATGGCTCATCCTCCAGATCGATATCTGCCGTCAAGGCCGCACAGACCTCCTGCGCGCCCTGCTCTGGGTCTGAGATCGTCTGCGCGAACCACGCGAGCTGCTCTGCATTTTCGATTCGAAGCGGGTCATCCTCCGTGCCTTCCCCCTCCGGCATCCCTATTGGCGTAACGCCCATCCCGGGGTCAACTTCCACGTCCGGATCCCAATCGGCGCCTGTCTCAATCGCAGCTGCGCCGGGAACCAGCCCCAACACCAGCAGCAGAGCCAGCAGCAGCGATACCACTCGTTTTTTCATTGCGATTCCTCCAATGTCCGTTTTTCGCCGCAACACAAACAGGGAGATAAAGCGGGCGCGGCAAAACCTGCCGCGCCCGTCTTTTGCGCAAGATCCGACCGCCCAAGCCGGGCGGCGTTTCCATCATCATAGGTCTTCCGGCTGATGCTTCCGGGATTGCTCCCACGTCCACCGCGCAGCCTTCTCGGGTTTCGCCAATGACCGGATTTCTCCGCGCGCGGCAGCCTCATGCAATGACGGCTACGTTTCCATGCTCCGGATTTGCACCGGATTCCCTCATCCTGCACGCAGCGAAGCGCACAGGTCATGATGCAGCGTATGAACTTTTTCTGTTTTTATTATACCGGAATACCGGAAAAAGTCAATTGCAAAGCACCCCGGAACGGATCGTCCCGGGGCGCCGTTTTGCGTTATGCCTGCTCACCGCTATCTTGCGTGGGATACGCCTGCTGGTAGCGCTCTTTCAGCGTGTCCACATTTTCAACAAAGCTCCGCGCCGCCGAAGACAGGCCGTCATACGCGCTTTTCGCCGTGTCGATGGCCTTGCGCTCCTTCTTTGTAAACGGCGCGTCGTGCTTTGGAAGCTTGGAGATCAGGCTTGTGACCTTCTTCGCGGCCTTCTGGTTCTGGCTGAGCTGCTTTTCAAGGTTCTTGAGCATCGTCAGCTCGTCCTTTGTGATGAAGCTCTGGACATTTTTGCTGACGCTCGCGCCGTTGTAGCTTCGGCCGAGGGCGTTATGCTCTCTGCGCGCAGCCTCAATGGCTTCCTTGTGCGCCGCATCCGCGTCCGTGAGATCCTCCAGGGGCGCAAGGTACATCTTGCGGTAGCTTTCCGCCAGCTCCTTGTACGCATAGAAAGCCTCTGTGGAAGCCTGATATTTCTGCTCGTTCGCCTCTCCGGGCGTGAGCGTGACGTGCTTCTCTTCCGCGGCGCTTGCAAGCGCCTGCATCGCCTCTTCTGCCGCGTGGACCTTCGCCTCGTCCGATTTTTTGATCTTGTTCCACGCGGGGAGCTTCTTGATGGCCGCCTGCGCGTCCTTGACGATGGTTTCGCAGTCGGTCAGAAGCGCCATCTGCCGGACGCAGCCAGCAAGCTTTTCCGCCGCGCCGGGCTCTAAGAACGTCAGCTGTTTGCCGGTGAGCTTACCGAAGGCTGCGTCCGCCTTCTCGACGCTCTTGCGGTCCTTGGAATAGTCGAGCTTCGCCGCGTCGTCCGGAAGCTTGTCGATCAGGTCCTGCACCTTCTGGGCAGCCTTCGCGCTCTTATCATATGCCTTGCGCGCAGACTTGAGGCGGCTGACAAGCTTGCTGTCTAAATATTTCTTGACGTTTTTGTCCTTCGCGGACTCGTTGTAGGCCTCCTCCGCCTCCCGGATCGCAGAAAGCGTGCTGCTTTCAATCTTCTCCATATCGGCGGAGATTTCCTCCATCAGGTAGTTGACGTAACCCGCCTGCTCGGCATATTCGCGCTCGGCAACCTGCTTGTCATAGGTCTGACGCGCTTTCAAAAGCGTTTTGTAATTTGTGACCTTCTTCTGCTGCGCGGCGGTCAGCATTTCGTAAGCTTCCTCCGCATCGAGAATCTTCCTCTCGCATTCGTCGGTCAGCTCTACCTTGCCGATTTCGTCGATCATATCCATGACGATCTGCGCAGGTTCGCCGTCTTCCGTGACAATCATGACGGTCCCCGCGCCGGTTCCGGATTCCTTTGCGGGGTCGAAGCCGCCGGGAAGATTCGGGCCGATCATGTCATAGCCCTTCGCGAGCCAGCCCTTCATCGTGCTTTCTCCCGCGGCCAGCGCGTTTTGTCCTGCTGTAAACGTGCCGCCCGAAAGGGAAACGCTGCTGCCTTGCTTGGCAAACAGGGCCGTCTCGTCCGCTTTTATGTCGCCGCCGCCGATTTTGACCGTGCTCTTGGGCGTGCCGCCGACATGAATGCCGCACTGTGCGCCATAGATCGTGCCGCCGTCCATCGTGAAGCTGCCGCCATCGACGAGCACGCCAGCCTCCTTTCCGGACACCTCACCGGAATGCAGCATCGCGGACGCTTTTTTGCCGCCCGTCATGAGAATTTCAATCTCTTTGCCGCGCACGTCGCAGTCGGTAATATGCACCTCGCCGCTTGCCATGATTGCCGTGGCCGCCTCTGTTTTCACGTTGCTGCCATTTTTGAGCTCCAGCGCCGCGCCCGCGTTAATGACAAGCGAACCGAAAAGCGGCGAATTGTCCAGCGTCAGTCTGCCGCCGTCCATATGTACGCTCGAATGGATGATGCGGTTTTCTTCCCCGTTTTCCGGCTCCGTCGGGTTCGCCAGCACCTTTGTGTTCGTCACGACCTCCTCGCCGCCGCCCAGCATCGCCGCGTTGTGGAGCTCGCTGTTTCGCACGTTCACCGTGCCGCCGGTCTGCGACAGCCACATTTCCTCGTAGCCATAGACCATGCTGTTCGAGATGTTCACCTCGCCGTTCGAGATGGCAATCGTGCCGGGAAGCTCGGAGTTCTCGCAGATTTCCACCTTGCCGCCGGAGACGACAAAATCGTTGATGCTGTTGCGCTCGAACCACGTGCTGCGGCACAGCACTTCACCGGCCGTCACGCGCACATAGTAGATAAGCGTCGCATAATTGAGCTCCGCATAGCCGCCGTTGATGAAAATCGTTTCTGCGTCCGCGCTATCTAGCTCCAGCTTGCCGCTTTCCACATTGATCTTGCGTGCTTCAATGTTCTCCAATTGCAGCGTTCCGCCGCTTACCTCAAGCGGCGTCGTCACAGCGCCATACGGCGAGCCGCTGCTGATGATCTTCTGCTCTCCCTTTGCGGAGCGCAAAATCATCTCTTCGTCTTGCTTCGCCGACATGCTCCCAACACTGAACCCATTCAGATCGATCGTAAAATTGCCCGTCATGGTGATATCGCGCGGCAGGCGCACGCTTCTTCGCAGCGTAACCTCGCTGCTGGTTTCGCTGACCTCTGCATAGTCCGCGCCGCCGACAGCCTCGGCAAATTCCGCTGCCGTACGGATGTTGTCGTAGTCCAGCTCGCCGGAGGGCATAAGCCGGATGTTCCAGGTAATTTGCTTGCTGTCGTTTACGCTCAGATCGTGCCCGCTGCCCAGAAGCTTTCCGCAAATATCCATGAAAAAGTATAGATCAGAAACGTATTCCGGCGTGCCGCTGATACGCAGGTTCAGCTCTGTCGCTCCCTGCTCCAGGAAGTCCACAGCTGTTATCTTCCACGGATAGCCGCCGGGCGCGACGATATCAAAGTACTCCGCCAGATCGACCGAGCTGTCCACGCCGTAGTGGGTGATCTTTTCGCCCTTTTCGTAGCTGTCATACAGCTCTTTGTAGCCGTCGACCTTCTGCAAATTCAGCGTATCGCCCGTCATCTGCACCGTCACATCGAACGACAGCGGCCACGAAGCCCAGCCGTCGATGGTTTTCTCTTCCGTAAAGGACGCGTCGTGTACCGTCGCCTTGCCCGCCTTGTCGCCGGTGTAGATATCCACATAGTATGCATTTGTGAACGCCTCGGCGGTCAGCTGCTCTTCGCTGCTGCGTTTGTACGCAGGCACATTTTGCACATAATTGCCCGCATACCATTGATAGTCCTCGTCAAAAACGAAGTCTTCCCACTCGCTGTAGCCCCGAAATGTAAAGTGGCTGTTTTCCAGCGTCAGGGTGCAGTTTCGAACGCCGGTTGTTGGCTGGTTGGCTGCGCCGCTGTCCGGCTTGCTGCTGAGGACTTTGGAGTAGGCCGCATTCACATACAGCTGGCTGTTTCTCAGCGTAATATTTCCGTCGACGGCCGCACCATCGCCGCGGCTCCGTGAAATTGTAAAGTGGGATTCATTGTCACTGTAAATGCGGCAATTGATCAGCTCAATGTTGCCCTGAATCATAGCCTCTGCCGCATTGTCTGTCTTTCCCATCGATCGGCCAACACTCAGGCCTGTCCCGTTTTCCAGCTTCAGATTGCCGATCAGAACCGGCCCGTCCGACTTATATGTGTCCGCGCTCGTCCTTCGATTGCCGAGGCTGAGGCGGCCTCCCTCCGCGTAAACATCGCCGTGTATCACGGGAACTCCGTTCGGCGTGCAGCCGCTGATCGTGTAACTTCCGGTTTTATTTTCGCTATAGACGTTGATGCTGACGCCGCCCACCGCCACTGCGCCGTAAGCATTGGTAAGGGTCAGTCTGTCGACAACCAGTTGGTTCCAATCCCCGTTCAGCGTTGGTTTGTCCGCGCCCTGACTCGTGACGGTCAGCTTCTCGGCGCGCACGCGCAGAATGCCGTTGACGCACGAGCCGCCCACACGATTGCAGATAGAAACAGTCGATGCATGGATCCACGCGCGCCGTCGATGGTGTCGCAAATGATCGTGGTATCTGCATTTCTGTCAATGTCCGTTGCGATTTCGGCAAACGACGCATTCGTGACGGTCAAATCGCCCCGTACCGTGCAGGCATTTGTGCTCTTGATTGAGATCTGTCCCAGTGCGTCGCCCTCTGCCAGATCAATATTGATATCCGCATGATTTCTGTCCACATACAGACCCGACATGCCGGTTCCGTTCAGCTTTAGTATGCCCGAGCCCTTGATCGTCAGCGATCCCGATTCGACCGACAGAACCGCCTTCCAGTCCTCCGTGCCGCTGTTGCCGGCTACTATTCCGCCGAATACCGTCAGCACGCCATCCTCGTAAAATAAATAGTTCTTCAAGCTGTCCGGCTTTTCCGTATAGTGTCCCACTTCGGCCTTGTTGGCTGTATAGTAGCCGTTTTCCAGCCGCATGCCCAGCAGGTATGCGACCGTCCCGGACGCATCCGCCGCAAGGGGCGCAGCCTCTGCTTCCGCCTTGGCTTCTTCCTCCGCTCCGGTCTCTTCCGGCTCTTCCGGCATTTCCTCATTATCGCCCTCGGCGGGGTTTTCCGTGTCCAGCTCTTCTCCTACCGCGGCAGGTTCTACCGCGTCCGTTGCGAACGCCGTCGGGAGCATGCCAACCATCAGCACCAGCGCCAGAAGCAGCGCAAGCATTCTTCTCTTCATATCCGGGTTCCTCTGCTTTCTTTCGTTCTTTGCGGCACCGCATATGCGCAGTTTCGCAAACTTTCAAGCATAGTATACCATATTCGCCCTGAATTTCCAGTCCCGGCCAGCTTTTTCCCTGTCGTATTCGTCAAATCGCGCTTCCTTCTGTTTTTTTCATCTTTGTTTCAGTTTTCCGCAAAATCCGCCGCCTAAAATCCGGTCTCTTGCGCAAAAAAAGAACGGCCGGAACCGACCGTTCTCTTTTTTTATGCAATTAGCCGAACACTGCCAGCAGGAAGCCTGCCGCGATTGCCGAGCCGATGACACCCGCGACGTTCGGGCCCATGGCGTGCATGAGCAGGAAGTTCGAGGGGTTGGCCTTCTGGCCGACCATCTGCGAAACACGCGCGGCCATCGGAACAGCGGAGACACCGGCCGAGCCGATGAGCGGGTTGACCTTCTTACCGGAGAGCTTGCACATGATGTTGCCGCCGATCAGGCCGCCGACCGTGGAGATGCCGAAGGCAACGAGGCCAAGCAGGATGATCTTGAGCGTCTCGAGCTTCAGGAAGTTCGAGGCGACCATGGTCGCGCCGACGGAGGTCGAGAGCATGATGGTGACGATGTTCATGAGCGCGTTCTGCACGGTGTCGGACAGACGGTCGGTGCAGCCGCACTCACGGAAGAGGTTGCCGAGCATCAGGCAGCCGATCAGCGGAGCCGTGGACGGCAGGAGCAGGA
>ENA-UOJJ01002785-UOJJ01002785.1-human-gut-metagenome-genome-assembly--contig:-CS66-NODE-2785-length-20469-cov-9.058195_pt1 | contig 20469 bp, 15 predicted proteins | sample MGYA00242343_ERZ723890 | MGnify/ENA metagenome assembly ERZ723890
AGCAGCTCAAAAGCGGTATCCTTGCCGCTCCAGTAGCCGCCCCAGTCGCCGCCGCACTGGATGGTGCCGTTCTGAACGTAATCGAACAGCTGATTTGCTGCGCACAGCGAGCCCTCCGGATAGTTCGTGATGGTGAATCGGCCGTCGGTCAGCTGGCTTACCAGTTCGGAGAAGCGCTCGTCACAGGTAAAGTGGATGTTGCCGTCGCCCCAGGTGGAACCCATCTTCCAGGTAACGACCGGCAGATCGCTGCTGCCTCCTGCTACCGCGTTGGCGTTGGCCGCATCCATCATGCCGCTGTCTGCCGCGCTGCCGCAGCCGGACAGACCGAGCGTCGCTGCGCCGATCGCACCGCAGAGCAGGCTTGCCATCAATCTCTTGACTTTCATCTTTTTTAGCCTCCTTGCACTTTTTCCCCGAGGGGTCATCCCCTCGAATATCTATCGAAACGCCTCCCCTTCGGGCGCTATCGAACAGAGGTAGGACACAAAGAGGCGTTTTCTCAGTCGGATTCGTCCGAGAGAGCGCGCACCCGGCGCACGACCTCCTTCTGTGTCTCGGAAAGGTGTTCATAGAGCGGCTGCGCCGCATCGCGGAACAGCTCGGTCTGCTCTTCGCTGAGCAGAGCCATGTAGCAGCCGCTGCGCGAGGCACGCAGCATTGCCTTGACCTCTGCACCCTGCCAGTGAGCGCGCTGCCACGAGGCCGCCTCGGCCGCACACTGCAGGAGCAGCTGCTGCTCCTCGGGCGAGAACTCCGCCCATGTCTCCGAGGACGCCACGAGCACATCCGCATTGTATGAATGACGGTCGTAGGTCCAGTACGGTGCGAGCCGGTAATAGCCGCTGTCCACGTAGGTAGGGAGCGTGCTTTCCGCGCCGTCGATGCGGTGGGTGCGCAGGGCGAGCGCAAACTCGTCCGGCGGCAGCGTTACCGCCACCGCGCCCCACTGCGGGATGATCTGCTGCATCTGCGAGGAATCCTCCGTGCCGAGCCGCAGGCCCTGCATGTCGTCGAGTCCGGTGATCGGCTTGTCCGTCGTGAAGAAGCAGCGGTATCCGGCGTAGAAATAGCTCAGACCGGTCAGGCCCTGCTCCTCAAGCGAGTCCATCGCATCCGCCCCCACATCCCCGTCGAGGACGCGGAACAGATGCTCATCCGAAGTGTACTCATAAGGCAGCTGAAGCGCTGAAAGCTGCGGCGCATAGGCTGCGGCCGCCGAGAGCGGTGTGCGCACGAAGTCGATGCCGCCGTAAACGCACTGCTCGAGCGCCGAAGCATCCGTGCCGAGCTCGTTTTCAAAGCTCGGGATGATCTGTATCGCGCCGCCGCTTTCCTTTTCGACCAGCGAACAGAACCGCTCGCACGCCTGATTGGCGAGGTGGTTCGCGCTCTGGCCGCTTGCAAGGCGGTAATAGCGGATTTCTGCCGTCTCCCCGCCGCGTCCGCAGCCGCAGAGCAGCAGGAGCAGCAGGAGCGCCGGCACGCGCCGAAGGCTGTTATTCATCTTTCCATCTCCTATTATAAATCAAAGGACAAAACGGGTAGTATCGTAAATATTTGCAGTATGACAGGGAAAAAGACGGCAAGCGAAAAATTTGCGTCCGTCTTTTTGTGTATTCTGCACAATGTTTTTCCGCTATTTTAACCTTCCGAGGCCATCACAGCCGGCTCCGGTAATCGGTCGGCGTGCAGCCGCAGTGACGCTTGAATACCTTGGTGAAGTAATTCGCGTCCGTGTAGCCGACACGCGGCGCGATCTCGCGCACCGGAATATCCGTCTGCCGCAGCAGCTCCTCCGCTCTCTCGATGCGGTAAGCGGTCAGATATTCAAGGAAGGTGCGGTTGTAGGCCGTGCGGAAAAAGCGCGAGAAGTAAAACGAGCTCATGCCCATCGCCTCCGCCGCCTCCTCGAGCGAAATGTCCTGCATGTAATGATTGGCGAGCCAGACCGAAAACTGCGCGCAGAACGGATTTTCCGAGCGCTCCTCCCTGTGCTCCTGCTTTTCGGTCAGCAGGCCGAGCTTTTGCAGGCAGGCGTTGATCTGCGCGGAGTCAAACGGCTTGAGCAGATAATCTGCGCCGCCCGCGCGCATCGCGCCCACCGCATAGTCAAAGCGGTCGAACGCGGTCAGAAAGACGATATGCGTCTCCGGTAGCGCCTCATGGATGATCGCCGCGGCATCCAGACCGGTCATTACCGGCATTTCGATGTCCATCAGCACCAGCTGCGGACGGATGCGCCGCGCCATGTCCACCGCTTCCCTTCCGTTCGCCGCGCCCTCGATGAGGGCGTCCGCGCCAAGCAGCCGGCGCAGATGGCCGGTCAGATTCTGTAAGCTGAGCGGCTCGTCCTCCGCGATCAGTACCTTTATCATGTTTGGTCGTCTCCCTTCATGGACAGGATAATGCGGGCGGTCGTACCCAGACCGATGCAGCTTGCAATACGGAACGCGCCGCCCGAAAGCTCGATGCGCCCCGCGATGTTTTTCAGACCGATGGACGGTCTGCCCTTCTTTTCCGACTCGGAAACCGCGCTCCCCGTCCGGAAGCCGCCGCCGTTGTCCGTAATGCGGATGACGCAGCGGTCACCCTCGCACTGTGTCACGATGCGGATACGGCCGCCCTCGCCGCGCGAGCGCATGCCGTGCACGATCGAGTTCTCCACCAGCGGCTGCAAGGTGAATTTCGGTATCATGCAGCTGTCGCAGCGTGCGTCGCAGTCCATTTCGAACGAAATGCGCTCACCGAAGCGAAGCTCCTGGAGCGAAATATAGTCGCGCAGCAGGTCGACCTCGCGTGCAAGTGTTACGACGCTGTCGTCGTGGTCGAGCGTATAGCGGAAGAAGTTTGCAAGACGCACGACCATATCGCCCGTCACGCTCGCCCGTTCGATACCGGCAACGTTTGAGATGCTTTGCAGCGTGTTGAACAGGAAATGCGGATTGATCTGACTCTGGAGCTGCGCGAAGCGGCTCTGCTCGATCAGCTGGCGCAGACGCGCCGCCTCGCTCTCCTGATGGCGGAGCGATTTTTCCAGCTGCGCCTCGCCCTCGAGCGCATGGATGGTCCGCGCGACCTGATGCTTGAGATGGTTGAACGAATCCGCCAGCATGCCGATCTCGTCCGTTCGTGCATAATGAAAATCGCCCATGTCGTATTCGCCCTCCGCAACGCGCCGCGCGCCGCGGCTCATCTGCTGTACCGGCAGCAGCAGGCTGCGCGCATAGTACAGCATTGCCGCCGCAAACAGCACGCTGCCGAGCGCCGCCGCGATGGTGAACACAATATTCTGCGAGGACGAGCGCTTGCCGAGGTTCAGATAGCTGTCGCGGCCTTCCATGAGGAAGTCATCCATCAGACGGTCGGCGTACTGCGTGAGGTATTCGCCCTGCGCGCGCAGCTGCTCATATTCGTCCGCGTCAAACGTTCCGCCGCGCAGGCCGGTCAGGAAGATCTTCTGCCGCGCGCGGTAGCTCTTCATCATGCGGCCGATGACCTGCCGCAGCACCTCGCCGTCCCGTCCTCCGGCGCTCGCCGTCGTCCGCAGCCGCTCCCACACGAGCGACGTGTTCTGCACCGCGTCCGCGTAGTCCTCGAGCTCCACCGAGCCGGGCGCCGCGAACGTCATTTCGCCGAGCAGCGACATTTCGTTTTCGACCGCGTCCATGTAGTCGGTACACAGCACATATTCCGAGAGAATGCGGTCGCTTTCCTTGCGGTAGGCGTAAAAATCGTTCAGGAGCAGACCCACTACAAGCAGGATCGGGATGACGAACGTGCAACTGAGCACGATCGCCTTGTTCAGTATGGAAAGGCCGGCCCACCGGCGCCGCAATGCAAGCATAATTTTCAGTCCTTTTCACAAAAACGCATCAGCAGTTTTATGCAGTATCCATCCTAATGCTGTCGAAAAGCTTCTTTTTTTCGTCAGTCTGTGTTCTGACGAACGCAGGACACGAATCGTCCGAAAGTATAAACACTGAGGCACACGCCTCCGGTTTTTATGCAGCCGCGAAGCTGCTGCTTTTCTTGCGCGACTGAAGGCTTTATCGACAGGCTGTATTCAGCTTACCCCATTTTTTCCATCTTGTAAAGATAAAAACGCGCAAATAAAAAACGCCCGCATTCATTGGGGCGTCTTCGAAAAAGGTTTAAGGAGAGACAGGAGAGAGCACAGAGAAAATGTGCGTCTGCACTCTCTCCTGCAAAGGTTTTATACTCTTGTGACTTTTTTGACCCATTTCCAGCTGTGCAGGCGGATGCCGACCGGGATAGCCTTGTAAAGCTGATCCCATTTCAGCAGGAAGAACACGGCGACCGGAGGGCACTTCCACCAGAACGCCGCCATCGCGGAGAACGGCACGATGATGCACCACATGCTGACGAGGTTCATCTTCGCGCTGAACGCGGTGTCGCCGCCGCCGCGGATGATGCCGTTATCGCACGCCATCTGATAGGAGGTGCCGACCGTGGTGATGGCGAGCACGAGCATGAACTGACGGGACAGGCGGTAGGCGTTTTCGGTCAGAGTGCCGCCGAAGGCCGCAAGGATGGGGCCGCGCAGCAGGAAAATCGCAAGTCCCGAGCACAGTCCGATGGAAATGAACAGTACCTGGAGCGTTGTGACGAGCGGATGCAGCTTTTTCTCGTTGTCCTCACCGATCGTGCGGCCGACCACAATGCCCGCCGCGCTCGCCGCGCCGTAGCAGACGACCGAGAGCACCTGATAGACCTGTACCGAGATCGCGTTCGCCGCCGTAACGTCGCCGCCGAGATGACCCAGAATACCGGTCTGAACCATCTGCGCCACGCCCCAGAGCGCCTGATTGATGAGTACCGGGAGCGAGACCTTCATGTAATCGTGCACATAGCTCGTGTCGATGTGCAGCAGCTTGCGGAGATTGAGATTGAGCACGTTTTCTCTGTACTTGAGGAACCAGATAACGATGATCAGCTCGACACAGCGCGCGATCAGCGTTGCGCAGGCCGCGCCGCGCACGCCCATCTCCGGAAAGCCGAGATTGCCGTAGATCAGCAGATAGTTCAGGCATACGTTGATGACGAGCGTCGAGCCGGAGATCATGTAGCCGATCCTGACCACGCCGATCGAACGCAGCGACGCGACAAGGATATTCGTTATGGTGAAGATGACGTAGGTATAGCGAATGATGCTGAAATATTTCGCGCCCTCCGCGATGACTGCCGGGTCGTTCGAGAGCAGGCTCAGGATCTGGTTCGGCCAGCCGAATACGAGGATGAACAGCAGCACTGCGAGCGCGCCGCCGAAGCGCAGCGCCACACCGATGATGTGCGGAATGGGCTCGAGCTTTTTCCTGCCCCAGTACTGCGAACCCATAACGACCGCGCCCTCGCCCGCGCCGACGACCAACATCTGGAGCAGAAACTGGATCTGGTTGCACAGACTGACGCCGCCCATCGCGTTCTGGCTGTAACGTCCGAGCATGAGCGTATCCATCATGTTGACGCCGTAGGTCAGCAGATTCTGCAGCGCCAGGGACAGCGCTAAAATCATAAACGACTTATAAAAAGTCTTTTCCTTTATCATAGCATATTCCCCCAAACCATCCGACGAAAGAACGAGTTTTGCAGGATTTTTCTTTCTTCTCCCCTCGCATTCTCCTTCGGATGTTTCTTTATTAAGATATTACCGAAAATTCATGCCATTGACAATAACAAAACACTGCAATCTATTTATATTTTGTGCTATAATGACAGCAGTCACAAAAAGGAGGCTGCCGTCATGAAGGTCACAGAAGAAGCCGGGGTGCTCGCGCGTTCAGAGCGCTTCTTTGCCACCCCCGGCACGGTCGCACGCGGACTGTTCTACTACATCACGCGCGCCGGGCATTATTACTACGATGAAAATTATGATTTTCGCGACAACTGCGAGATCGCGCATCTCGAAAGCCACCGCAACTTCTATCTGCTCTATGTGCGCGCCGGGACGATGTACGTCCGCACCGACCACGAATTTTCGGTCGAGCGCGGACAGGCTGCGCTCGTGGACTGCCGCAGACCTCACCGCTTTTTCACGCGCAGTGACGCAGAAGCGCTCTGGCTGCACTTCGACGGAGCGAACTCGGGCGCATTTTTCGAGCAGATCATCGCCTTTCACGGCGGCAGACAGGTGTTCACGCCTGCCGCCGCGCTGCATCTCGAGCAGGAGCTTGCGCAGCTCATCCTCGGCCTGCGGACCGGCGAAACCAGTGAGGTCGAGCGCTCGCAGGCCCTGTACCGCATCCTGTGCGGCCTGCTCCTGCCGCAGCGCGCGCACAGTCCCGCAGAAAACGACGCAGTCGCGCAGGCTGTGCGCTTCATCGACAGCCATCTGACCGAGGAGCTTCCGGTCCGCAGCATCGCCGCGCACGTCAACCTCAGTACATCGCATTTCTCGCGCATTTTCCGCGCCTCGACCGGCTTTTCGCCGCATGAGTATATCATGCTCCACCGTATCGACGAGGCGAAATCGCTGCTGCACTCGACCGGCCTTTCGGTCAGCGAGATCGCGTTCCGCGTGGGATTTCGGAGCGAGGTCAATTTTATCGCGGCATTCCGCTCGAAAACCGGCCAGTCCCCCACCCAGTTTCGAAACAATCTGCTGTAAACTGCAAAAGAAAGGGAGAGCACAGCTATTTCCGTGCTCTCCCTTTCTTTTTATGGTCTCAGTCCTCGTTCTCCTCAGCCATGCCGACAAGCTGGCACAGCGTCATAAGGCTGTCCGACAGATGTACATTCTCAACCGGAACACCGAGTCCCTCCAGATGCAGATCCTCGCCCGTGAAGTTCCACAGACCGCGGATGCCGCGCTCGACCAGACTGCGCGCGATCGCCGGCGCGTTGCCGCGCGGGATAGTCAGCACCGCAACATCCGGGTGGAGCTCGTCGATATAGTGGTCAAGCTCTTTTGCGTCCCTCACCTCATGGCCGCCAAAGCTGCGGCCGATCAGCTCCGGACTGGCGTCGAATGCACACAGCAGCTCAAAGCCGCTCGCAGAGAAATTGAAGTTGTTGAGCAAGGCGCGGCCGAGGTTGCCGGCGCCCAGAAGAATCGCCGTGCGTCCTGCGCGCAGACCCAGGATCGCGCCGAGCTCCTCCTGCAGCTTTTCGATATTGTAGCCGTAGCCCTGCTGACCGAAGCCGCCGAAGCAGTTGAAATCCTGCCGGATCTGCGATGCCGTCAGCCCCATCCGCTCGGCCAGTGCGCGCGAGGAGATGCGCTGCGCGCCTTCGGCTTTCAGCTCGCAGATGTTGCGATAATATCGCGGTAAACGCTGAATTACCGCTTTAGATACCTCTTGCCTGTGTTCCACCGTCTCTCCCCTCTCTCCGTTATTTTCTTCCTTTGCTTCCGAGAATGCGCACGTGCCCTGCAAACTCCCTCCGCAAGGCACGCACCACTGTTATCAACTTGGATTAAAGCTTTGCGATCGTCTCGAGAACGTAATCCGTGAACTCCTGTGCGGTCGCACCGGTATCGCGGCCGGTCACAACGACCTTGCGCTCCTCAACCATGCAGATGTCGAGCGCACGGTCGAGCTTTTTCGCCAGCTCGATCTCACCGATATGCTCGAGCAGCATGACGGCTGCACGCAGCACGGAGGACGGGTCGGCATACTTTGCGCGGCCTTCCTTGACCATGCGCGGTGCAGAGCCGTGGATGGCCTCGAACATCGCATAGCGCTTGCCGATATTCGCCGAGCCTGCGGTACCGACGCCGCCCTGGATCTCAGCTGCCTCGTCGGTGATGATGTCGCCGTACAGGTTGGGCAGGACAACGACCTTGAAGTCGCGGCGGCGCTTGTCGTCGAGCAGCTTTGCGGTCATGATGTCGATGTACCAGTCGTCAAAAACGACCTCCGGGTACTCTGCGGCAACCTTCTGGCAGGTATCGAGGAACTTGCCGTCGGTGGTCTTGATGATGTTCGCCTTGGTGACGCAGGAAACGCGGTTCTTGCCGGTCTTGCGTGCGTAATCAAAGGCCAGACGCGCGATGCGCTCGCAGCCCTGCGAGGTCGCAACGGTGAAGTCGATGAACAGATCGTCGTCGATCTGCACGCCCTGCGAGCCGACAGCGTAGCCGCCCTCGGTGTTCTCGCGGTAGAACGTCCAGTCGATGCCCAGCTCCGGAACCTTTACCGGACGGACGTTCGCGAACAGGTCGAGACCCTTGCGCATGGCAACGTTCGCGGACTCAACGTTCGGCCACGGATCACCCTTGCGCGGGGTCGTGGTGGGGCCCTTCAGGATAACATGGCACTGCTTGAGCTGCTCCATGACGTCGGGCGGAATCGCACAGCCGAGCTCGGCGCGGCGCTCGATGGTCAGGCCGTCGATGACGCGGAACTCGACCTTGCCGGCCTTTACCTTGTCTGCGAGCAGAACCTCAAGTGCGTGCTGCGCCATGCCGGTGATCATCGGGCCGATGCCGTCGCCGCCGCACACGCCGATGATGAGCTTGTCGAGCTTGGAATAATCAATAAAATCGTCCTGCGCCTTCATATCCATGATACGCTTGCGCTGGCTCTCTACTACTGCTTCAAATTTATCCAGAACAGACTGGTCGATAGACATTGGGTTGTCCTCCTGTCGCATTGATATTATTTTAACAAATTAATGTCATTCTGTCAAGGCGGACCGGACAGGCATTCTCCCCTGTCCGCCGCCCCGGTTTCAGCTCTTACTTGTTCGCCTGCTGACGCGCGTAGAGCAGCGTGCCGCCCGCGAGCAGCGCATGGCGCTGACGCTCGGAGACCTCGCAGTCTGCCTTGAAGGTCCTGCCGCCGCAGACGACCGTGACCTGCTCGCCGTTCTTTACTTCCTCGAGAACGTTCGGCAGAGAGATCTCGTCGAGCAGATTGATCGCGTCGTAATCCGCCGGATCTGCGAAGGTCAGCGGAATAATGCCGGAGTTGACCAGATTTGCCTTGTGGATGCGCGCGAAGGACTTGCACAGGACAGCCTTGACGCCCAGATACAGCGGAACGAGCGCCGCATGCTCACGGGACGAGCCCTGACCGTAGTTTGCGCCGCCGACGATGATGCCGCCGCCCTGCTCCTTGCAGCGGGACGGGAAATCCTTGTCCACGTTGATGAAGCAGTAGTTGGAGTAGAACGGGACGTTCGAGCGGTACGGGAGCAGCTTCGCGCCGGCCGGAAGGATATGGTCGGTGGTGATGTTGTCCTCGGTCTTGAGCACGACCTTGCCGGTATAGGACGCCTCGAGCGCCTTGCCGAGCGGGAACGGCTTGATGTTCGGGCCGCGGACAACCTCGACCTCAGCCGGATTTTCCGCCGGCTTTACGATCATGTTGTCGTTGATGACGAAATGCTCAGGCATCTCGATCTCCGGCATCTCGCCGAGCGTGCGCGGATCGACCAGATGACCTGCCAGAGCGGACGCCGCCGCGACCTCCGGGGAGACGAGATAGATCTTCGCGTCCTGCGTGCCGGAGCGGCCCTCAAAGTTGCGGTTGAAGGTACGCAGGGAAACGCCTGCGGACTCCGGGGACTGACCCATGCCGATGCAGGGACCGCAGGCACACTCGAGAATGCGCGCACCGGCGGAAATGATGTCGGAAAGCGCGCCATTCTGCGCGAGCATGTTGAATACCTGCTTGGAGCCCGGGCTGATGGTCAGGGAAACGTTCGGGTCGACGGTCTTGCCCTTGAGGATCGCCGCGACCTTCATCATATCATAATAGGAAGAGTTGGTGCACGAGCCGATGCAGCACTGGTTGATCGGGATCTCACCGATCTCCGTGACCTTCTTTACGTTGTCCGGCATATGCGGCATCGCTGCGAGCGGCTCGAGTGCGGACAGATCGACGGTGTACTCCTCGTCGTACTCTGCGTCCGGGTCGGATGCCAGCGGCACCCATACGTCGCCGCGGCCCTGTGCCTCGAGGAACTTCCTGGTGGCCTCGTCGGACGGGAAGATCGAGGTGGTAGCGCCCAGCTCGGCGCCCATGTTGGTGATAGTCGCGCGCTCCGGCACAGACAGGGTCTTAACGCCCTCGCCCGCATACTCAACAATCTTGCCGACGCCGCCCTTAACGGTCATCTGGCGCAGAACGTCAAGGATAACGTCCTTTGCAGAGACCCACGGAGACAGCTTGCCGGTCAGCGTGACGCGGACCATCTTCGGCATCGGGATGTAATATGCGCCGCCGCCCATTGCGACCGCAACATCCAGACCGCCCGCGCCGAAGGCGAGCATGCCGATGCCGCCGCCGGTCGGGGTATGGCTGTCCGAGCCGATCAGCGTCTTGCCCGGCGCGCCGAAGCGCTCCAGGTGAACCTGATGGCAGATGCCGTTGCCTGCCTTGGAATAATAAATGCCGTGCTTTCTGGCTACAGAACCGATGTATTTGTGGTCATCCGCATTCTCGAAGCCGGACTGCAGGGTATTGTGGTCAATGTAGGCGACCGAACGCTCGGTCTTGACCTGATCGACGCCCATCGCCTCAAACTGGAGATAAGCCATCGTACCGGTCGCATCCTGCGTGAGCGTCTGGTCGATCCTGAGGCCGATCTCCTGCCCCACGACCATCTCGCCGTCTACCAGATGCGCCTTTAAGATTTTCTGCGCGATTGTCATACCCATGTGTACTATTGCTCCTTTTTGTCCCGACGCAGCGCGAAACCTCGCTCTGCGCCCCGCCCTCTCATCTCAGGGCAGTCGTTGCGGCTTCCACAGCCTTCTCCACGATGCGCCGCGGCGCACCGTGCCCAAAAGTTTAATATGAAAAAACAGAAGTGGCCGCGCCCTGCGGCAAAGCACAGGACGTAAACCACTTCTATTTTACATCATTTTATGATTTTTGCAAACCCTAATTTACGGGCGTATTTCACAAATCCGCTTTTAGTCTATCGAAAAACTTCGTTTTTCCGACAGTCCGCATTCCGGCTGCGCCGTTTTCCGGGCGTTCCGTCATCCGGGAGTTACGCCGGGTCGCAGATATTGCGTCCGATGTCGGCAGTCGGATAGGCGTTCTGAAGCGTGTGGCCGAGGTTGCCGGCGAGATACTCATAGTACGCCTGCGCGCCGATCATGGCGGCGTTGTCGCCGCAGAGCTTGAGCGGCGGCAGGAACAGCCGCGTGTGCGTGCGCTTCGCCATGCCGCTGAGCGCTGCGCGCAGGAAGGAATTCGCCGCGACGCCGCCCGCGCAGACCACATTGCGCGCGTGCGTCTGATGCACCGCCTCCTCGAGGCGCGGCACGAGCGTATGCACGACCGCCGTGCAGAACGAGGCCGCAAGGCCCTCCCGGTCGAGCGTTTCGCCCTTCTGCTCGGCGTTGTGCGCGAGGTTGATGACCGCCGTCTTGAGCCCGGAGAACGAAAAATCGAGCGGCGCATCCTTGATGCGGCTGTCGGGCAGCTTATAGCGCTTCGGGTCGCCGTTCTGCGCGAGCGCGTCGATCTTCGGGCCGCCGGGATAGCCGACGCCGAGCACGCGCGCCACCTTGTCGAACGCCTCGCCCGCGGCGTCATCGCGCGTGCCGCCGAGGATCTCGAACTCGGTATAGTCCTTGACCATGACGATCTCACTGTGGCCGCCCGAGGCGATGAGCGTCAGGAACGGCGGCTTGAGCTCGGGATATGCCAGATAGGTCGCGGCGATATGGCCGCGGATGTGATGCACCGGGATGAACGGCTTGTTCATCGCGAACGCGAGCGACTTGCCGAAGTTTGCGCCGACGAGCAGCGCACCGATCAGTCCCGGCGCGCAGGTCGCAGCGACTGCATCCACCTCATGCTTATCCATCTCCGCGTCCGCGAGCGCCTGCTCGGTCACGCGGACGACCGCCTCCATGTGGCGGCGCGAGGCGATCTCGGGCACGACGCCGCCGTAAAGCGCGTGCGTCGCGATCTGCGTGTCGACAACGTTCGACAGCATTTTCCGTCCGTCCTCGATGACGGCGGCCGCCGTCTCGTCGCAGGAGGACTCGATTGCAAGTATTCTCAAGGTTTTCACTCCAGTTTACAGGTTTTTCTCAAAGCAGAGGCAGTTTTCAGCGCCAGCCGGGCTGCCGTAGTAGTCGATCACATGATAGCCGTTTTTTGTGTAGAGCGCGGCGCTGTCCGCAGTCGTGCGCGCGGTCTCCAGAATGGCGTGCGTGAATCCGTTCGCCCGCGCATCCTGTTCGAGCGCCGCAATGATCGCGCTCGCGACACCCTGCCGCCGGAACTCCGGCGCGATGAAGATGCGCTTGACCTCGAAGGTCGTTTCATCGATCTGCTTCCACGCGCCGCAGCCCGCAGGCGCACCGTCCTTGTATGCAACGATGCGGCAGTTAAACAGATGCGGCAGGTTGTATTTGGCGTAGCGTTTTTCCACATCACCGACGAGCATAAAATAGTACTCATCCAGTCTGGCGGTCAGGCTGTGAAAATCTGTGTTCTCTGCGTCAACAAAGCGAAGCTCCAGCATGGCAATTCCTCCTGTTATCCAAAGTTTATCGTCATTAAAAGCGCGTTTTCGGCAGGATTGCTGTAAAAATTCTTCCGGGTCCCGACCGGGGCGAAGCCCGCCCCGGCATACAGCGCGATGGCAGGCGCGTTGCTCTCGCGCACCTCGAGGGTGACGAACGCAAGTCCCTTCTCCTTCGCCCGCGCGATCAGCTCCGCAATGAGCCGCCGCGCAGCGCCCTGCCGCCGAAAATCCGGCGACACGGCAACGTTGGTGATATAACCTTCGTCCAGGACGGTCTGACAGCCGACATAGCCCTGCACCTCCCCGTCCTGCTCCGCGACAAGGAAGATCCCGCCGCCAAGCTCCTCGCGCAGCATTTTCTCGCTCCACGGCGCGTGAAAACACTGTTTTTCAAGCTTCGCGAGCGCAGGAAGATGCTTCTCCTGCATTTCCGTTATGTTCATCCTGCCAGTCTCCCGATGATGCTCTGCACGCCGGCTTTGATCTCAGCCGCCGCGCGGCGGTAGATTTCGAGATCGCCGCCGAACGGGTCGGAAACATCGGCCGGCGTAAGCGTGAACACCTTGTCCGCGCAGTCCGGGAACGCCGCGCACAGGTTGTCATACTGTGCGCCCGTCATGCAGACGAGATATTTCGCCTCGCGTGCAAGCTCGGGCGTCAGCATGCGCGAGCGGTGCGAGGTGATGTCTGCGCCAAGCTCAGCTGCGGCCGTGACCGCGTTCCCGCTCGCCGGAAGGCCGTCCGAGGTATACATCCCGGCGCTCAGCGCCGCAAGTCCGGTCTTTTCCTCGCCGCCCAGCGCGCGGAAAAACCCTTCCGCCATCGGCGAGCGGCACGTGTTGCCCGTGCAGATAAAAACGATCTGATCCATATTGCTTACCTTCTAAATATTTGTCCGTTGTTATTTCGCATCGTACCAGCTCATGCCGCTTTTGGCTTCCGCCACGAGCGGCGCGTCCATCTGAAAGGCGTTCTCCATCTCCTCGGTGAGGATGCGCGCGGCGATGTCCTTCTCCTTGAGGGGCGCTTCGATAATCAGCTCGTCGTGCACCTGCAAAATCAGATGGCTTTCCAGTCCTTCACGCCTCAGGCGGTCGCGCACACGCACCATCGCGATCTTGATGATGTCCGCAGCCGTGCCCTGAATGGGCGTGTTCATCGCGATCCGCTCGGCGGCCGAGCGGACGTTGAAGTTTTTGCTGTTGATGTCAGGCAGCGCACGGCGGCGGCCGAACAGCGTCGTTACATAGCCCTGCTCGCGTGCCGTCTCCTTGATGGTTTCCATATAGTTTTCCACGCCCGGATAGCTGTCCAGATACGAGCGGATGAAGGCCGCAGCCTCCTTTCGGCTCACGCCGATGTCCTGCGCGAGCGAGAAATCCGAAATGCCGTAGACGATGCCGAAGTTGACCGCCTTGCAGGACGAGCGCATCGCGCTCGTGATCTCCTCGATCGGCAGATGGTAGACCTTGGACGCGGTCGCGGCATGAATGTCCTGTCCCGTGCGGAACGCGCCGATCATGTGCCTGTCGCCCGAGATATGCGCGAGCACGCGCAGCTCGATCTGCGAATAGTCGGCGTCGATGAGGATATGATCCTTGTCCGGCGCGACGAACATGCGGCGCAGCTCTCGTCCGAGCTCGGTGCGCACCGGAATGTTCTGCAGGTTCGGGTCGGTCGAGGACAGGCGGCCGGTCGCCGTGACCATCTGCTGAAAATGCGTGTGGATGCGGTTGTCCTTCGGGTCCGCAACGGAAAGCAGGCCGTCCACATAGGTGCTCTTGAGCTTGGTCAGGCGGCGGTATTCCAGAATGTGTGCAATGATGGGATGGTCGTCGCGCAGGCGCTCGAGCACCTCTGCACTCGTCGAATAGCCGGTCTTGGTCTTTTTCGGAGCCGGCAGGCCGAGCCGCTCGAACAGGATTTCGCCCAGCTGACGGGTGCTGTTCAGGTTGAACTCCGCGCCGGCATCCAGATAGATCTGATCCACAAGATCGCGGATGCGCGTTTCCAGACGTTCGCCGAACGTGCGCAGCGCATCGGGCTCGACAGCGCAGCCTGCGTTCTCCATCTCCGCGAGCACCCGCTCGAGCGGCAGCTCAATTTCGTAATAAAGCTTGCGCATGCCGAACTGCTCGATCTTATCGTTCATCTCGCGGAAGATCTCGCGCATCGCGGCGAGATACTGCGCCGCAGAGCGGCCGGTCTCCTCGCGTCCGCCGAGCGGCGAAAGCGCCGCCGGATCGTCCAGATCGAGCGCGGGAAGCATTTCGTTCACGCAGGCGAGCGCGAGCCGCGGCAGGTCGTAGCTCGACTGCGCCGGGTCGATGAGGTAGGCCGCGAGAGCGGTGTCGAACGTGATGCCGCGCGGATCGAGGCCGCGGAGCAGCAGATTTTTGATGATGTCCTTCGCGTCGTGCAGTGCGAGGTTCACGCTGCCGTCAAACAGACGCGCGAGCACATCGTTCCATGCGTCCCCCATATCGTCCGCATACAGAAAATACGCCGTGTCCCCGGAAAGCAGGCAGAGCGCACCGAGTGTTTTCCCTGCAAGGACAAAAACGCGGTCCGCCTCGGTCAGCGAGTCGACGAGACCGAACGCCTCGAACGCCGAGGCGATGGTGCAGCGCTCCAGTGCAGGCAGGCGCGGCGCGGCGGCCTGCTCACCCTCCGTCAGACCGAGCTTTCGGATGAACTGGTCGAACTCCAGCCTTGTCAGCAGGCTGTACAGCGCCTCGCGGTCGATCTTCTGTTCGGGCAGATGCGCAACGTCCAGCTCGAGCGGTACATTCCGGTCGATGGTGGCGAGCCAGTAGCTGTCGCGCGCTCCCTGCTCGTCCGCCTGTAATTTGGTGCGCACGCCCTTTTTGATGCGCTCGTCGTCGATATGCTCATAGATGCCGTCGAGCGTGCCGAAGTCCGCGAGCAGCTGCTTAGCGCTCTTCTCGCCCACGCCCTTGACGCCGGGGATGTTGTCCGACGAGTCGCCCATGAGCGCCTTGAGGTCGATGAGTCGGATGGGGTCAAAGCCGTATTCCTCGCGGAATTTCTCGGGCGTGTAGCTCGTATACGTCGTCTTGCCGAGGGCGCTCTTGACCAGGCGCACGACCGTTCCGCCGCCGACCAGCTGAAGCGAGTCACGGTCGCCGGTGAGGATGACGCATTCGTCGCCGTTTTCGTTTGCGCGGCGGCTGATCGTGCCGAGCAGGTCGTCCGCCTCATAGCCCGCCAGCTCGCAGCGCACGATGCCGAGCGCGTCGAGCACCTCCTTGACGATGGGCATCTGCACGGCAAGCTCCTCGTCCATCGGCTTGCGCGTCGCCTTGTAGGTATCGAATTTCAGATGGCGGAAGGTCTTTTCCTTTACGTCGAAACATACGACCGTGCGGTCGGGCCGTTCCTCGTCCTGCTGCTTGAAGAGCGTCGAGAGAAAACCGTAGACCGCGTTGGTCGGCGTACCCTCATGATTGGAGAGCGGCCGGATGCCGTGGTAGGCACGGTTGATTATGCTGTTTCCGTCTATCACCATGATTTTCATGCGTTTAAGTCCTCACGTTTCCGAGTTCACCGCAGGCGATACCCTTTGGCTGTTGTCCTTTACCTTTGGCTGTTATCTTTTATTATACCGCATTCCGGTGAAAAAGAAAACCCCCTGCCTTCGTCAGGAAAGCAGGGGGAAAATTTCGCCTTTCAGCAGAACCGGATCAGTCCTCGTCGTCGATCTCGAGGTACTCAGCCAGGTCCTTGAACAGAGCCTTGACTGCTGCCGGGTCCTCGTCGTCCTCCAGAACGATCTGAAGCGGCTCGTTCAGGCTGAGCAGGAACATGCCGAGCAGGCTCTTGGCGTCTACCATGCCGCTCTTGCCGTGAATCCAGATGTCGAAGCCGTACTTGGTAACGATCTTGTTGATCTTCTGAATGTCGTCCGTATTCTTTACGCGAATACCTCTGGTCATAATAAAATCCTCCTACATGTAGATCTGGGAAGTTCTTTCACAGACTGCCATACCGCAGTCCCTTTTTTGCTATCCTCATTATAGCATAAAACCGAAGAAAGAAAAGTGCTTTTTTTGAAAAACCTGTTTTTTCATCATTTCCGAACTCAAAAGGCATCTTTTCCGCTTTTTGTTGTGCATCTTCTCTAATTGCAGTTGTAGTTTTTTGTCAGATTTGCTGATAGAGAAAGGACAGGAAACGGTTTCGTCTCCTGTCCTCTTTTCATTTCCGCTGGGGTTTCAGCCGAGAGAGGTGCGCGTCACCATCGTGTCGCCGTCCAGCGTCACGGCGTTCGACGTCGGGTCCTGCGCCAGCTTTTCCGCCGCCGCACGGTATTTCTCGACCGTTTCCGTCGGGAAGGCATTCTTCGGGTACGCCAGATCATTCAGTCCGTACACCCCATTGCCGTCCTTCTTCCCTGCGTAAACGCGCACATTGCTTTCCGCGTGGTCGGTCAGACCGTACTGCGCCATGTTCTCGTTGTAGAGCTGCATTTCGCTCTCCGAGACCGCATCCTTCACCAGCGCCGCAATATCATTGCGGTCCGTGACCTCGACGCCGACCCAGACGTTGTCCTCACCGCCGACATAGAAGTCCAGCTGGAGCTTGCCGATGTTCTCCGGGTCGATGCTCGTCGGCTCGACGCCCATATATTTCTTGATAAGTGCGAGCGTCTGTACGTCCCGCTCGGTGACGAAAGTATAGCTGTAATTATTCGTCTCCGCGTCGCTCTCGATATACAGCATCATCACCGGCGCCGACAGTTCGGTATAGGTCAGGCACTCCTTGCGCAGCGTCTCGATGATCTCGCGGCTCTTTTCGGTATCCGTGAACAGCCTGCTGTTATCCGTGTTTTCCGACAGCTGGTTCGTGGTGACTCGCACCGTAACCTTGCTGCAATCGTCGATGTCCACATTGAACAGGTCGCGCGTTTTGGCCTTGTACTCGCTCGAGCCGTACATGCTGCTCAGCAGGCCGTCGACCTCTGCGTCGTCCTTCATCGTATAGCGGCGCCTCTGAACCGAGCCGTTCTTCATATAGAAGGTCAGCAGATGGCTCTGATCCAGCGTCGTATCGCCAAGGCTCGGATCGAGCGTCGTTTCGCGGCCGAGCTGTGCCAGCCGGCAGGCAGCCTCGATGTTGCCGGCCTCGTTCAGCGGCTCGGCGCTGCTCATGTCATAGCGGTCTGCGTCGAGCTTGACGCCCGTGACCTTGCTCTCGTCCGGGAGCCAGCGGTCAAAGCCGAGCACATCGTTCTGCGCGCCGACCATGATCGCCGCCGCGGCGGCGAGGATGACCAGGAGCTGAACCGGATGCTTGACGAGCGCACGGAAATCAAAGGCATAGATGATCTCGACGATCGCGTGGAAAATGATCACGCCGAACACCAGACCCGGCCACATCCAGAACTCGCCGCCGATCAGGTGGAAGCCGAGTGCGGACACGAGTCCCATGACAAGGCACATGAAAACCTTGACCGGGAGGCAGAGTCCGCGGAACGCCAGCGCCGTACCGGCGCGTTCGCTCTTTCTGACACGGAATGCGAACATGCCGAGCACGATGAAGAACGCGGCCGCCGCCGCATAGACGAGCAGCAGACCGAGGGCGGATTGACCTGCAAGCTGAAATTCATTTGCCATGCCGCTGCTGTATTTCGTGCCGCTGACCGTGAAATACTGAACCGCCGGGCTGAGCCGCAGGTTGTTGAACACAGTGCTCATATCGCCGCTGTAGGTCTTGCAGAACAGCGAGAGCAGGCCCTCGCGCAGCATCTGCACCGTGACGGGCGCAAAGAACACCCAGAGCTGGAGCAGCAGCGCGATGATCGTGTTGCCGCAGACGATGGTCGCCAGTGCGCTCATCGCAAACAGCAGCAGGAAAAAGATCATGTCGCTGAGGATAACGCCGAGCAGCGTTTTCAGTCCGAGCGCCGCACCGAAGCCCATTGCGTGTGCGCAGACCATCGTCAGCGCTCTCATAACAAGGTAGGGTACGAGCACGCAGACCGCGCCGGTCGCGTAGTTGACCGCATACAGCTTCTCGCGCGATACGGGCAGGCTGTGGTAAAAGTCCACCTTGCGGCGGTCATGCAGATAGGCGAACATCACCGTGCCGACCACGACCGCGAGCACAAATACCGCGATCTTGACCAGCACATTTTCTCCGCCGAGCCGATCCGCAACCGAAGAAAGACTCCACTGCCAGTTCTGCTCAACATCGAACGAGAGCGCACCGGATGTGATCATATCCCTGCGGTTTTCGAGCGCGTGCTGCATCTCCATGAGAGACGGCAGCAGCATCGACATGAAGAACGTGAGCGTCGAAAGCACGACTGCCCAAAGACTGCGGCGCACGCCGTCACGCACAAGTCCCTTAGAAGAGGAGCTTCTTGACGTCATAGCCGGCCACCTCCGTTTCGTTGATAAAGATCTCCTCGAGCGTCAGCGGCAGAAGCTCGCAGAACGTCGGGTTCATTTTGTTCAGTCGGCTCATCAGCTCCTCGCGGTCACCGCGTGCGATGATGGTGTAGAGCGAGCCGCGCTGCTCCTTTTTGAGCAGGTCGAAGCCGTCCCACGCATCCTCCGGCAAGGGCGAGGCGAAAATGCACTGCACCTTGTACATGCCGAGCTTCATTTCATCGAGGTCGCGCGAGAACAGGATGCCGCCGCGATGCAGCAGACCCACGTGGTCGCAGATGTCCTCAAGCTCGCGCAGGTTGTGGCTCGCGATGACGGGCGTCAGGCCGCGCTCCGCGACATCCTCCGCGAACAGGCTCTTGACCGCCTGACGGACGACCGGGTCGAGACCGTCGAACGTCTCGTCGCAGAACAGGTAATCCGTTCCACTGCACACGCCGCAGATGACCGAGACCTGCTTTTTCATACCCTTGGAGAACGTGCGGATCTTGCGCGTCTCGTCGAGTCCGAAGGCGCTCATCAGCTTGAAGTAGCGCTGCTCGTCGAATTTGTCGTAAAAGCGGCGGTAGTAGTTTTTCATGTCCTGCGGCGTGCTGTTTGGGAAAAAGAACTGCTCATCCGAGATGAAAAAACAGCGGTTCTTTACCGCGGTGTTCTCAAAAACCTTCTCTCCGTCGATCCAGACCTCGCCCTCATCCGGTGCCAGAATGCCCGCGAGCATGCGCAGGAAGGTCGATTTGCCGGCGCCGTTCGAGCCGATCAGTCCGTAGACCGAGCCGTCCTGAACCTCCGCGCAGATGTGATCGACCGCCGTGATGTCGTCAAAACGCTTGGTTGCGTTATCCGCTTTGATCATTTGCTATCCTCTCCTTTCTGCGTCACCCACGCAGTCAGCTGCGCGTCATCCGCACCGAGCGAGCGGGCCTTGCCGGCGAGAGCCGTCATTTCGGCCCTCACCTCGCGCAGCCGCTCCTCGCGTCTGTCCCCCACGTCCGAGACGAAGTTTCCCCGTCCCTTGGCGGCGTAGATCACGCCGCGCCGTTCGAGCTCTCCATATGCGCGCTGGATCGTATTCGGGTTGATCGAAAGCTCCATCGCAAACTGCCGCACACTGGGCAGCTGCGTGTCCGCCGGCAAAGCCCCACGCAATGCCAGCTCTTCGATGCCGTCCGCCACCTGTTCGTAGATAGGCCGTCCGTCCCGATAGTCGACTTTTACCATTCTGCGCGCCTCCTTCCTTTCATCGCCGAAGCGGTGTATTAACTGTACTGTGTGTCTTAGTACAGTTAGAATATATCACACACCGTCCCCCCTGTCAAGCAGAACTTTAAAATTTTTCACCCTCAGCAGAGGGTATGCCTTTCCGCCGATACAGCGGCGAAGCCAGTGGAGGCGAGAGAGGCCGTATCCCCACGGCCGGAGGGGATGCCGCCGCCCGGCGGGGGGGCCGGTGTTCACCGGCGGGAACAAAAGGGGACAGGACACCAAACATGGTTTCCTGTCCCCTCTTGACTCCCCTTACCTTCCTTTGCGCTGACACATCGGAGATGTGCAGCGAAACGGGGGTTACGGGGGCTCGGTTCCGTGCGTCGGGCAG